>Ga0182737_1000066_pt1 | contig 226995 bp, 197 predicted proteins | sample eDN5th30CBELigOP_FD_128878 | JGI IMG/M metagenome (GOLD analysis project Ga0182737, IMG submission 128878) | Enriched Organic Plus compost microbial communities from Emeryville, California, USA - eDNA 5th pass 30_C BE-Lig OP (version 2) (version 2) ... | reverse complement strand
CCCGATGGACCCGGCTTTCCGTGAGGATGTGAAGGAGACCGATGCACTGATTGGTTTCGGCGTGATGCTGTACCGGCCGGAGCGGTACTACGTGGGGCTGTCGCTGCCGCGGCTCATGCTGGGCAACCTGGGCGTGGGCGGCGGGGATAGCCGCTATGCTTTTACCAACGTGTACCACCTTACGGCCGGGGCGCTGTTCAACCTGGGGGCCGACTTCCAATTCCGGCCGTCCATGCTGGTGACCTACTCGGAGAGCCTGCGGCCGCAGGCGGAAGCGTCGATGCTGTTCTACGTAAAGCGGGTGTTCGGCATCGGCCTCAATGCCCGCAGCTACGGCGAGCTGGCCGGCATGGCGCAATTCAACTTCGCTGGCATCGGGCTGGGGTACAGCTACCAGTTCAATCCGGGCAGCGAACTGCTGAACCGACGCATCAGCAACACCACCCACGAAATCGGCCTGAGTTATCGGTTTGACGGTGCAGGTGGTTTGTTATAGTTTTGCTATTTGTTCGCCGGTTCACGAATTTCGCAAAAGCCTAACATTTTGCACATAAAGGAATTTTCATTAAATTTGTGTTCATGGAACGTTTTCTGAGTGCTATACGCAATAAGTACCTCATCGCCATCGTCGCATTCGCCGTATGGATGTTGTTTTTCGACAGGCATGATATGGCTACCCAGTACGGCTATTATAGCCAGCTTAAAAATCTTAAAGCCGAGAAGACGTTTTACACAACGGAAATAGACCGGATAACCAAAGCCATTGATGACCTGAACACAAATCCGCTAGAGCAGGAACGGGTAGCCCGCGAACGCTACCAGATGAAGAAAGATAACGAAGATATTTTCGTGATTGTAGAAAAGGAAGCGGAGTAAATCGCTAAACATAAGTCTTTAGTCGTAAGCCATAAGCCCAGCTGAGGATGGTGATTCAACAACTGAAATAACTTACCACTTACAACTAACAAGACTTACGACTGGAATGATTTAAAACTTGTAGGTAATTCCGGCGCCTAATATCTGTCTTACCTGCAACGTTGGCCGCTCCGATCCTGGGATAAACACACCATCTTCCTGGCGCGGAATAAGGGTGTTATCATCATAAATCAACTGTACGCCTCCATTTACCGTAATGTAATCATTCACTTTCATGAACAGGTTGAGGGTATAGTCCACATCCACATTCTGTGGGTCTTCCAGGTAGTTTGAGTACAATTTGAGGATGTTTTCCACACTCACGTTTTCCATTAAATCGGCTTTATAATACGCGTCGAATGATGCGCCGAATTCGAAACGGGACGTTGCTCCGGGGTCTACACCGAACGCCCCCTGCGCCGAAAGTTCATCGTTGGTCACGAAGATGAAGCGGGCGGCAGCGGGGGAGAGGTTGAACCGGAAGTTGTCAGATTCTTTATAGGCAAAACCGGGACCGAAGCTGAGGTACGCTGGCGCAAAAGCCGTCGAAATCAATGTGCTGTTGTTATCTCCGTCGTACTGGAAACCGTCGGCAAACTGGGTGTTGAAATTGAGGTAGAAGGTGTACAACCACCGTTCAGCTGCTTCATAACCAAGTAGACTGTTCAGCACGAACCGGTCGTCATTCTTGCGCCAACCGATCGATTTTTGCTTGGTTAGGCCATAGGCAGCGATGACCTTGTTGTCCCAACTCCACTTGTTTTTCTTGTAGTTGAAGTCATAGTTGAAAACCAAGTTGGCGGCAAAGGAATTGATGCCACCTGCGGCCCAATTGGAGAAGGAACTCTGGTTGAGCAGCAGCGTGTTTTCACCCGAAATCCGCCAGGTTGTATCCGACGCGGTTTCCTGGGCGCGGGCATACCAAACCGTAGCCAGTGCTACGCAAAGCAAGGATAGTGTTTTTTTCATGATGACGATTTGATTTTGTTAAAAAAGCCTTACCAGCGCAAAAGCGGTGCCAAAAAGCCTTCGTATCACCATGTTTGCAGATAAACCAAAATTACCTAAGTTTGTGGAATGCGGATAACCCTGTTGTGTGTCGGCAAAACGGACGATAGCCAGCTTGTTGCAATCGTTGACAAATTCCAGCAACGGCTGAAACATTATGTTCCGTTCCGTATGGTTAGCATTCCTGATGTGAAGAATACGAAGCATCTGCGCACCGATCAGCAGCGGGCGAGGGAAGCAGACGCCATCCTTAAGCAGCTGTCGCCGGGAGACCATGTGGTCTTGCTGGATGAGCGGGGGAAGGAATATCGTTCGGTAGACTTTGCGGCTTACCTCAATAAGTTAATGGTGGGCAGTATGCAGCATGTGGTGTTTGTAGTGGGCGGGCCTTTCGGTTTCGAGGAAACGGTTTATCAGCGCGCAAATAGCCGGCTTTCACTTTCGAAAATGACGTTTTCGCACCAGATGGTACGGTTGTTTTTTGTAGAGCAGCTGTACCGGGCGTTTAGTATTCTCAAAGGGGAGCCATATCATCATGAGTGATTATGGAAATCGCAGGGTTCCGGCATCCAAACAATATGGATACGAAATTGTTAATTTGATTATATTATGCTTCAACATAAACGGAAATACCACTACAAGGGCGCTGACACCACCAGCGAAAGCCGCCTTTTTTGGATTATGGTGATTGTCGGTTTAGCGATCGCGGCAGCCATTATTTTTTGGTTGTGAAGGCGATATAGCCACTCCATTGCCTGAAGCAGCTATATCATTATGACGTTTTACTCCGCGTCGTCGTTAGCGGGTGGTTCTTCATCAAATAGCGGCAATGCTTTGACGATGCAATACCATGTAATGATCTTTTTGATGTCGGAACTGTACACGCGGTCTTCATCGTGGCCGGGCGCTACCTCACGGAAAAATGCGCGCAGCGTCTTCCCGTCTGATTTACTATCGGGTACATCGCCTATCGCTTTCATGCGTTCCATGATGTCCGTGAGTTTCAGATCTTCTTCGTCCCCATAGATGGTAATGTCTTCCAGCGTTGCGAGTTTTGTGGTTGCCAGATTGACTACCGACTTTATCTTCTGCGCATCGAGGGTTTCCAGGACGAAGCCATTTTTCTGCTGTCCGATGAGTTTAAATAACCCCGGTTTTCCCGTTACGGATACAAGCGCTTTTAAATTCATGCGGTAGCGTCCTCCTCGATGATATCAATTCCCAAAATTTTGTCGCCCTGACGGATATCGTCAATCAAATCCACATTTTCGACAACTTTGCCGAAACAGGTGTGGTTCCTGTCGAGGTGTGCCGTATTATTGCGGCTATGGCAGATGAAAAACTGCGAGCCACCCGTATCGCGACCTCGGTGAGCCATGGAAAGCACACCCCGATCGTGGTATTGGTTGTCGCCTTCCAATTCACATTTGATGGAATAACCAGGTCCACCAGCACCCGTGCCCGTGGGATCGCCCCCCTGAATGACGAAATCGGGGATAACCCGGTGAAACGTTACGCCATCGTAATAGCCAGACTTGGCCAGCTTTAGGAAGTTGGCAACGGTACCGGGGGCATCCGTATCGTAAAACTGTACCGTAAGGTCACCTTTTTCGGTCTTGATAATTGCTTTGCTCATCTTTTTAAATTTGGAACGCAAACTTAGGAAAGCAAGTCAACAAAAACAAGTTGCTTGCATATTTGGGCAACTTTAGCTAAGTTTGATTGTCGATACGGCAACCTTAACATATACCTATGGATAATCTATCGCGTGTCACGATTAAAGCGTGGGCGGAAGCGGACCGCCCGAGAGAAAAATTAATAGAACGGGGCCGGAGAGCACTTTCCGATGCCGAGTTGCTGGCCATACTGATTGGCAGCGGTTCCCGCAATGAATCTGCTGTGGAACTGTGCCGGCGTATCCTGCACGACCAGGGGAATGATCTTAACGACCTGTCGCGCCTCTCGGTAGCCGAGTTATGCCGCTATAAGGGTATTGGCGAAGCCAAAGCCATCAGTATCGTTGCAGCGCTCGAACTCGGCCGGCGCCGGAAGGCGCAGAAAGAGGAGGAACGCCCGGTGCTAAATAGCAGCAAGCGGGTATACGACCATATGGAGGATGTGTATCGGGATTTACCCGACGAAGAATTCTGGGTGCTGTATCTTGCCGGCGGGTGTAAGTTCATTGCCAGGCAGCTGATCGGCAAAGGTGGTAACGATTTTACGCCCGTGGATATCAAACAGGTGCTTCGGCTGGCGCTGGAGTACCGCGCTACAGGCGTTGTGCTAACCCATAACCATCCGTCCGGCACCCTCAAGCCCAGCTCAATGGACGTGCAACTCACCAGGAAATTAGCCGAAGCAGCCACACTGCTTGACCTGTCTGTAAACGATCATGTCATCTTTACCAATAGCGGATACTACAGCTTTCGGGACAACGGATTGCTTTAACAAGAAAAAAAATCTAAGTTTGCACAAATTCCGAAATCAGGATGAACATATCATATAGTTGGCTTAAAGATTTTATAGAAATTGACCATTCGCCCGAGGAACTCTCGGCAATTCTTACGGATATCGGATTGGAAGTTGAATCGCTTCGTGTGGTACAACGCATACCCGGCGGACTGGAAGGACTGGTGGTCGGTGAGGTGAAGACCTGTGTGCAGCATCCCAATGCCGACCGATTGAAAGTTACCACGGTAGATATCGGTACCGATGAACTGCTGCATATCGTTTGCGGTGCCCCCAATGTCGCCGCCGGTCAGCACGTAGTGGTCGCTACCGTTGGCACTACCGTACACCCCACCAATGGCGAACCGTTTAAAATCAATAAATCAAAGATCCGTGGCGAAGTATCTGAAGGCATGATTTGCGGAGAAGATGAGATTGGCCTTGGGACTTCGCACGATGGCATTATGGTACTCGCCGAAGACGCACCTGTAGGCACACCCGCTAAAACTTTTTTTGGCCTGCAAGACGACCATGTTTTCGAAATCGGCCTCACGCCAAACCGTGCGGATGCCGTATCGCATCTGGGCGTCGCCCGCGATGTGGCGGCCTTCCTTCGTAGTGATTACCGCATGCCGGACTGTTCGGCATTTACACCGGGCAAAGCACGGCCGCTGCCCGTCACCGTGGAAGATGCGACAGCCTGCCCGAGGTATACGTCGGTGACCATCAGTGGTACACAGGTAGGTGAGTCGCCGCGATGGCTTCAGGAGCGGCTCGTCGCTATCGGTGTGCGCCCTATCAATAACGTGGTTGACGTGACCAATTATGTACTCCATGAGTTGGGGCAACCGTTGCACGCCTTCGATGCCGACCGGTTGGCTGGCGATAAGGTGATTGTTCGCCGGGCGAGGCCGGAAGAGCCATTTGTCACGCTCGACGGCATGGAGCGCAAGCTACATGCGGACGATCTGATGATCTGCGATGGCGAGAAACCACTTTGTATCGCCGGTGTTTTCGGGGGCTTGCATTCCGGGGTAACGGAAAGTACCTCCCGGGTATTTCTGGAGAGTGCCTATTTTAATCCGGTTTCCGTACGCAAGACCGCTAAGCGGCATGGACTTAAAACCGACGCCTCATTCCGTTTCGAGCGCGGTACAGATCCGGATATCACGGTAGTGGCATTGCAAAGGGCTGCACTGTTGATTGCGGAGTTGACCGGTGGGCAGGTTTCTACGGCAGTATCCGATATATACCCCGACCCGGTTCAGCCATTCACGATTGAAGTGAGGTATGCGGCGGTATGCCGGCTCATTGGGAAGACCATACCCGAGGAGGAAATTAAAGGCATCATCGAGGCGCTGGGGATTACGCTGGTGGCCGAAGCCGACGGCGTGTTGACCGTGCAGGTGCCGCCATACCGGGTAGACGTGACCCGTGAAGTAGACATTATTGAAGAAGTGCTCCGCATCTATGGGTATAACCGTATCGAAATCGGCAGGCAGATTAGGGCTTCGCTCAATACCTCGGCCAAACCCGACAGGGAGGTGGTGCAGAACCAGGTAGCCGACCTCCTGATCGGCAACGGCTTCCGCGAGGTTTTGTCCAATTCGTTAACCAAGCTGGATTACGCGGAAGATCCTGAATTGGCAGTACGTATCCTGAATCCGTTGAGTACCGATTTGGATACCATGCGGCAAAACCTGCTGTTTTCTGTACTGGAAGCTGTGGCGTACAACCAGAAGCGTAAGCACGCTGACCTGAAGTTTTTTGAATTTGGCAACACTTATCGGGTTGATGGTGAGGGGTATAACGAGCGACATCACCTTGCACTGGCGGTGACCGGCAGTCGTTTGCCCGAACAGTGGAACCATGCAACTAAGCCCGTTTCGTTTTACGATATAAAAGCAGCAGTTGATGCCGTTTTACAGCGATTGAATGTTTCGGGTTGGCAGGAAACCGATGCTTCGGGGCCACATTATGCTTATGGAGTGCGCTATGAGCGGGGTGGAAAAGTATTGGTTTCGTTCGGTGCTGTGAGCCGGCAGGCACTTGTCAAAGTCGACGTGGCCGGTGATGTGTATTATGCCGACTTTGACTGGGGAGCAATAGGCAAAGCCATACGTAAAAACAAGATTACCTACCGCGAAGTTCCGAAATATCCGGCGGTACGGCGCGATCTCTCCCTACTGGTCAATACGGACGTGACGTTTGGCATGCTAAAGCAGATTGCGGAACGTACAGAGCGAAAACTGCTCAAAGGTATTTCTGTGTTTGACGTGTACAAGGGGGATAAATTGCCGGCCGGCAAAAAATCCTACGCCTTGCATTTCGTGTTGCAGGACGAAGAGAAGACGCTTAACGATAAGCAAATTGATGCGATTGTTAAGAAATTAATTACTAATTTTGAAAAAGAAGCCGGTGCAGCGGTGAGAAGCTGAAACGGGCTGTAGGAGGCAATAGGCATAGCGCATAAAGCTTAAGGCAAATCGCAAACAGCAAAAAAGCAGAAATGCAGAAAGACACATGTCATCATTAGCAAAACAACTAACGGGGGTGGTAGCGAATACGCGTAAATTGCTGGATTTATGCGACGCTTTACAGGCGGAGAACGATATGCTCAAGCTGGAGGTGCAGTCGCTGAACGTAGCGATTGAGACGGGTACCAACAAGAACAAACAACTGGAAGAAAAAGTGAAAGCCCTTGCCGTAGCGCGCTCACTCGATGAGACGGAAGTGGATGAGGCGGGGATAAATGAAAAAATACTTGACACAAAACAAAAAATTAACGATTTTGTGCGGGAAATAGATAAGTGTATCGGGTTGCTTACGTAGCATAAGATAGTGAATTAGCTCAAACATGGGAGAGATTTCCATAAAAATAAACATCGCGGACCGGATTTATCCATTACGGGTAGATATGGCGGAAGAAGAGGTAATCCGGCGAGCGGCTAAATTGATAAACGACAGAATTAAAGAATTTCAGGATAATTACGCTGTACGGGATAAGCAGGATTTATTATCGATGTGTGTGCTTCATTATGCTACCGGGATGTTGAAAGCGGAGGGGAAAACGAACGCTGATGATGCAGGTATTGCGAAAGCAGTGGGTGAGCTGGATGGCATGTTGACTGAATTTTTTAACAAATAACGTTCTTATTGATAGAGGTAGAGCTTAAACAACGAAATTAACCGCAGTTAAATTCGGGTTTCACTATTTTAAACTTAACGCTTCAATATCACAACGCGTAAACGAGATGTAGGCCATTTTGCGAAAGCCATCTGGTCAGGATCAATACGCTAATCCTGTGTAGATGAAGTTTATGATACATGAGACCCGATTTATTTAATTGCGGTTTTTTTTTACCTTTTTTCTGCGCTTTGCACTTCGCTCTTTGCGATTTGCACGTAGTAAATGAGCAAAACAACAAATAGCAAATAGCAAATAACAAACAACAAATAGCAAATAACAAATAAGCAAACAAACATGGATATCGTATACATCATTATAGCTTTTGCAGTGGGGGTGGTAATCGGCCGCTTTGCACTGCGGATTTTGTTTAAGCGGCAGGAGGTAGCTGCCCAGAACAAAGCCAAGAAGATACTGAAGGAGGCTGAACAGGCTGGCGAGCACCTGAAGAAGCAACGCCAACTGGAGGCCAAAGAAAAATTCCTGCAGCTGAAAGCGGAACATGAAAAGGAAACGAACCAAAAGAACAACACCCTCAATCAGCGTGAAAACAGCATCCGCCAGAAGGAGCAGTCGCTCAATCAAAAGCTGGAGAATATGAACCGTGAAAAGCAGGAGGTTGAAAACCAGCGTAAGAACCTGGAACGCCTGACGGAAATCAGCGAAAAGAAACAGAAAGAGGTAGAGCAACTCAAGGCGCAGCACATCAAGCAACTTGAAACCATTGCCGGCCTGTCGGCCGAAGAAGCCAGTGCGCAACTCATCGAAAACCTTAAAGAAGAGGCACGATCCAAGGCGGTCATCCAGATTAAGGATATTGTAGACGAGGCCAAACTTACGGCCACCAAGGAGGCCAAGAAAGTAGTCATCCAAACGATTCAGCGTACGGCTACGGAGAGCGCTATCGAAAACACGGTATCCATCTTCAATATCGAGAATGACGAAATCAAGGGTCGTATTATCGGTCGGGAGGGGCGCAATATCCGTGCGCTCGAAGCCGCTACCGGTGTGGAGATTATCGTTGACGATACGCCCGAAGCGATCATCCTCTCTGGATTTGACCCCGTGCGCCGGGAGATTGCGCGCCTGGCATTGCACCGCTTGGTGACTGACGGACGTATCCACCCTGCCCGCATTGAGGAAGTGGTGGCGAAAACTAAAAAACAGATTGAAGACGAGATTGTGGAGATTGGTGAGCGGACGGTGATCGATCTGGGTATTCACGGGCTTCACCCCGAACTGATACGGATGGTGGGACGGATGCGTTACCGTTCGTCTTATGGACAGAACCTGTTGCAGCACTCGCGGGAAGTGGCCAACTTCGCTGCGACGATGGCATCTGAACTGGGGCTCAATGTAAAACTAGCCAAACGTGCCGGATTGCTGCATGATATTGGCAAGGTGCCGGATGATAACCCGGAATTGCCGCACGCGATTCTCGGTATGCAACTGGCAGAAAAATATAAGGAGCATCCGGAAGTGTGCAATGCGATAGGTGCCCACCACGATGAAATTGAGATGACGTCACTGATATCGCCGATTGTTCAGGCCTGCGATGCCATTTCGGGTGCACGGCCGGGCGCACGGAGAGAGGTTGTGGAAAACTACATCAAGCGGCTTAAGGAATTGGAAGAACTGGCGTTGTCGTATCCCGGTGTGGAGAAAACGTTTGCCATTCAGGCCGGTCGCGAATTGCGTGTCGTGGTTGAAAGCGAGCGCGTATCCGACCAGGAAGCCGAACTGCTGGCGGCAGATATATCCACCCGCATCCAGACAGAAATGACCTATCCGGGTCAAATCAAGGTTACCGTGATTCGCGAAACGCGGTCGGTTTCGTATGCGAAGTAAACAAGAAAAAGAGCAAAAAGCATAAATATTAATCGTGAGTCGTAGGGCAGGAGTTAAAAAAAAGAAGGAACAGGAAGTGCCCGAGCGGCCGGTGGATGTTTACTTTGAAACATTCAACCGGCAATATCAGCATCCGGTGAATCGGGCCATCCAATGGATAGCCCTTCCTGTTTTTGCATTTGGCATACTGGGGCTTGTATGGATGATACCGTTTCCGGAGGTAACTTTTCTGAAAAAACACGGTTATGATACCTTTGTGAACTGGGGTTCATTTTTTATCGCAGGGATGGTTTATTACTACCTTCGTCTAGCTCCAACCTTGTCTTATGCCATGTTGCTTACCATCGGGGTGTACAGTTTTTTTATCGTCCAGCTGGAGTATGTGGAACAAGCCGGTGGACCCGCAGTCTGGTCGGTATGTGCCTGTCTGCTGATGGCGTCATTGCTTGCACTTTACCTCGGTAAAAATATGGAAAAGGTTGCCGTTCCGTTCCGGAGTTTCCTCCGGTTACTGCTGTTGGGGCCTATCTGGCTATGGCACTTTGTGTTCCGTAAGATAAACGTTCCATACTGATACCGACACCAATCGTTTGTGACCTCACCCGTATCGCTTTGACAAGGCTCCCACACCGTCCATGTAACCGTAGGCGGCAAATTGGAATTTAAGGTTGTTTATATGTTGCAGCCGTTCTTCTTTTGATACGCGTTCCAGCAGAAGAATGCGGCAGTACGCTTCGATGAGCTTAAACCCACGGGCTTCGCACAAAGCAATAGCACGCTGACCGATTTCCACCATTTCCTTGTTGTTGGCCGAATCGCTCGTTTGCAGTTGGAAAACGACATACAAGAGGTGGTATGCCGAGTTGTGATGCGTAGTCAACGAAAGTTGCTTCACAGACGATAATGCCTTCTCAACGTCTCCATTTTCCCATAGGTAAAACGCATTGACTAGTATTCCCATATCGGTTTCGAAGCGGTTCGCCGATGCTATTTTCCCCAATCTTTTGCTGATAAGCTCCTGGTAAGGAAATGCCACTGCGGTATTTCCCGACATCTTGATATACAAGTAAAGCAATACGTCGATGTGGAACGGAGTAGCCAATGTCTTTGCGAGGGGCAAGCGATAGGGTAGGGCATTCAACTCGCGCATAACTTGCTGATCAATGGCTCCGCCCTTGAAACGTTGGTATAGGTAAGATAATAGCAGGAACGGGTTGACAGTGAACGTCGCGTAAGCCTCTGAAGGCTTGGTTGCCAGTAGGTTGAGCTGTTCGAGTAAGGTCTCGTCATCCCACTTCAATAGTGCGATGGTGGCAAGCTTGCTGCGTAAAGAAATTTCATGCCTATCCGTCAAGCTAAAATAAAGTAGTTTCTGGATACTGGGTTCAAATTCAGTATGGAAACTTACATAACGGAGCATGAAATCGAGAAACGTCCCCTGTTGCAGTCCTGCGTTTATTTTTTCCTGCATGGTGGAATCATGATGAGCAGTCTCGTGAAAACCATCGCAAATAAACGGGATGACGTCAACGATGTCGTCTCCGATAAACGGAATATGTTCCAATTGGTTGACCAGTTGGAAATCGCCCGATCTGATCTGGAACAGCAATAACCATTTCAGTTGTTCGGTTTTCATATGGTCGTCAAATGGCGATTCATTTATCGCCTGGATCAAGGCTCCCGCCTCGGTATGTATATTGGCTAACCGGAGTGCAATGAAGTAATTTGCAATGGTGTCTGATTGAAAATGCAAGACGGTTTGCTGCCGGATTTCGAGGTCGCGGTTTGTTTCATAGACCAATCCCGAATAGAGGAGGTCGCTGTAGGCCACCCGATGCTGCCGGATGGCCGGATAGGCTTGCTTCCTGCTTATCTGCAACCTGCCGTTCTGTTGTTCGATCGCCGGTGAAAGCTCTTCCAAAAACGATTGCTTCGCCATTGTATTCACACCGTTGAATACCTTCTTTTTCAGGTATTGCGTAATAATGAGGTATTCTTCGAACGGCGTGACATGATAAGGATTCAATTGGTCGCCTGCCAATTCATAATAATACTGGAAAAATAAGGGTGTACGGATAAGTTGGGTGTTTCGTGCTTTGAGCAACGGGTAAAATCTGAACGAAGCATTGACATTTTTTGTCAGTTGATGGAGTTCCGTATGCGAAAGTTCAGGCATGCCTTCAGCCGCTCGGTGTTTCCCGCCGTGCTGCATTGAAAACCACAGCGGATTAATAACCGTTTCCCTGAACAGGTCCTCGAATTTCAGTAAGGATGCGGTTCTCAACATCAATACGATACGGAACCAGTTGAATTGAGCAAAATGGTTAACCATGTCCATGAATTGGCCGATAACGGTGTGGAATTGCCGGTCGGCCACCAGATCGCTATGTAATTCATCGATAATGAGGTAGAAATTGCCCGGAGCTTCGGTACGATGGTCTTCCATAAAAGTATCCAGCAGTTCAGTAGTCTCAAAACCCAGGAGGTGAGCGAGCCAACGGTTGCCGTGGTAACCAAACGCGGTGCCCTGCAACAACGACAGGCCGTTGGTAAACAGGTAGATGTCGCTGGATGAATCGATGTGTATCTGGCTGATCTGTTTTTCTACCCAGCGCGATACCCCGAGCGTTTTGCCGCATCCAACCGGACCGTGGAGTATGCCGGTGGTCGCGCCGCTATCGAGGAAGCGCTCAATGAATAGGTTAACGTATTCCCGGTCGATGGTCAGGTGGTATGGGATACCGGATTTATATTTGTTGCTTTGAATGTTGAAAAGGCTGATTTTTGTCGCATTCAGTGAGATTTCTCCCCAACTTCGTTGCTGTGCGGTCTTTAGCTTATTATGTTCGAGATCGGTGTAAAAGTTGTCCCAGCTTTCGAAACCGCAGTATTCTGCCAACGCGTTCAGCGTATAGATAGACGGTTGATGTATCGACGATGCGAAGCCGAATACCCGTTTGAGTGTTGTTTCGCTTACGCTTTTGTTGGTAGTTACCTTGATTTCCAGGGCTAGCCGGTAGCAATCTGCCGGTACAAGCTGCGTAATTTTGGCTTTCTTTAATACGAGCGACTTTAACTTATCGAAATAAGCGTGTAAATATGTTTTCATAGAGGCAGTAGATGTATAAGCGACGACAACCTCAAGTTATCAACCGTATGGATGCTATCGTTAATCGTTTTTCAAATCGTCAGTGCTGACAAAGGTTACATAGCTGTTGTGTTTTGTTCGTGTTCGTTGCCTGGCAACTGTTGCATAACAGTTGATTACGAAATTTAGCCGAAGCTGCTTCAAAAATAAGACATTTCTTTAGTTATCAGTAACTATTTTAATGAATAATTTGAACATATCCATTTTAGCCGTAGCTAGCAGCCGGAGATGCTCCGGCATATCAACATTTACCTAACTATCGTTATTGGAACTCCCTTCATATAGGCAAGAAAGTCGATTATGCACAGGTCTCCTGCGTCAAATCTAGGTAAAATACGTGGGACGTTGATTGTATAATTATTACGTGAACGAAACGAACAGTAATCGATAAAATGAACATAGTGAATAAAGGTTTGGTGTAATGACCGAGTTATCTTTGCGTGTAACGCGAATGGTTAGGCATGGATTGGATAAAATAGACACTTCCGAAGAGCGAGGCCGCTCTCCAGAAATGTCAAAACATCTACCATCTAAATAAATGCAATAACCATACCGTTTTTTTGTCTGTCGGTGTTTTTTTGTTAAATCATTGATAGACAATAATTAATGGGTTGGTTTGACTGCCAGTGGCCAGTTCCATTACCTACTACGAAAAACATAGGCTTGTCGCGTGGGCGAGAAAAGTGAGTGCGGGAGCCGAGACAATATAATATCTATTGAAAAACAGTTTACGATTTATAATCCCATAGCTAAATGGAAACATCATCTACTTATCCGAAATTTTCTTTTTTACGTTTTTTCTACACGCTTGTTCTTGTTCCATTGTTGCTTGTCTCGCCCGGTTTGGCGGGGGAGGTGATGGGGCAGGAGAAGGTGCTAGCTGACAGTTACACGGCGGAAACAGGCAGCAGACCCCTTTTAGCAGGTTCAGGCCCGATCGTACTAAACCCAGCGAATGTATTGACGGACGACGATGACTACGCGGTGATAAGAGCCAATCCCGGCCTTATTGCTGGGCTGTCTTCATATCAAGGCTATATAGAATTTGAGTTTTCGTCAACGAGACCGGCAGATACATGGTCGTACATTCGGATTGGCGGAGATAGTAATCTTTTCGACGCCTTGTTGGGAGGTTCGTTGGGAAATGCCTTAGGCGATGTGCTAGGAGCAGTTCTCCTAGGTAATCAAGAAATTGAAATACAAGCGAGAGATGGCGGGACGCCTATTCTAACTCGTAATAGCACGCAAGGATTTGATACCGATAGGGCTCGTTTATTGATAGATAGTGAAGGCCAGAATATCCTAGCAATCCGGCCCGCGAATTCCTATGATAGAATACGTATTATAAATAGATCTGCTGCTTTGGCAGGTTTAAATGCTGAATATACATTAAATGTCTATAACGCATTTTACTTCGAGGATAATGCTGGTGATTGCGGACACCCGATGTTTACATCTTTCGATGGAACAGGCATCGGCCTTACCGCGCTAGCTCTGCAAGAGCAAAATCTGGGCAACGCGATTGACGACGATTTGGATTCCTATTCCGTGTTAAAGCAAAGCAGCCTTTTGGATGTGAATGTGGGTGGCAGTTTATCGCAATATTTCTACTTACCTACCGTATCACCTGTAACAAGCACGTTCAATGTCAAGCTTTCGTTGGCGCCGGCAAGCGGTATACTCAATGGGGATTTATTGGATGGCGTAGAACTGATTGCGTGGGATGGCAGCGAAGCAGTATATAGGAGGTCCCTTGCGGGGGGGCTGCTCAATGGCGTCGATATTCTGGGGTTGTTAGGTAGCGGTAGCCCAGCAACATTGACATTTGCACCAGGCAGAGAATTTGATCGCATCGAAGTACGTCTTAATTCGCCGATAGGGGTGAGCCTGGCAGGTTCTTCTATACATATTTATGATGTCGAACGTTTTGATGAGGTTACTTGTAATAATCCACTCGTTACTAATCCGACTGCAACAGAAGGTCCTTTTGACGTACCAAATTGCGATGCGACACTGGAGGATTTTGAAAATGTAGATTTTGCGCAAAATGCGGTAGACGGAAATAACGAAACATTTGCCACGCTGTTTGCTAACAACGGCAGTTTGCTGGGGTCGCCGGCAGCTGATGGCATGATTGAAATGGAATTGCCGGAAACGCTTCCCGCGTTTAAGACTTCGTATGTCCGCATCAATTTCGATGAGGAAGTACTGGATAGGCTCGTTGGTGGCTCACTAGGCAAATTAGTTGCCGACATTGGCGGATTGGCGTTGGGTAACCATTTCTTTGAGGTAGAAGCCAGGAACGATACGACTACCGTATTGGAGCGATCAAGCTCCGATGCTTTTGAGAATCCAAGCAGCGATGATGATGGCGTGATAACGCTGGTGCAGGATAACATTGGCAGATACTACTTGGCTATTACTCCTTCGTCTCCTTATAATAGGGTGCGCATTACCAATCGGGTAAGCTCTTTGTTGCCCACAGGCGAGACACGGACAATGGATGTGTATAACCTGTGCTATGAGACGGGATTGGATCGGTGTTTCCCGGCGAACTTTACGTCGTATGAGGGCGGAGGGCTGAACCTCGGGGTAGCTATCGGCAACGAAGCCGGTGTGACCAATCCTTACAGGGCTATTAGCAGCAACTCCTCCGAATATTCGGAGATTAGTTTAGGAACAGCAGGTGTTGTCGCTAGTGTTTTCCAGACGATATATTTCACCCAGCCTTCGGAAGTGGGCGACATGGTGCGGGTTCGTTTACAAACTGAACCTTCGTCTGCGCTCAGCCTCGACGTAATCGGACAGTACCGCGTGGAATTCTATAATGGTAGCGAGTTGGTAGATAGCTACACCATGCAGCAAGGTTTGATTAATAACATCGACTTGCTCGCGCTATTTAATTCGGGAGGTATCTTTAACCTGGAATATGTACCGACTGGTGTGTTTGACCGCGTTAAGATAGGAATTCAATCTACTGTCGCGCTCGGAGTAGCTACGCCTCCGATGCGGTTATATAATGTGAAGCGTATCAGCGAAGATTGCCCAGAGATTGAAACCCCATCGCCTTTCGATTCGCCTGTGTGTGCGGGCTTATTGATCGCGGCGGAAAATGCGGATGATATCGATAACCTGTTCGATACCGATTTTGACAGCTTTGCAACGTTAAACTCGGGTGCTGGAACGTTATTGGGCTTAGGTGGCCAATTTGAAGGTTTCGTTGAGTTAGGCTACGACCATACCGTTCCAGCGGGAACCACCTCTTATATACGGATAGACTTTGACGAGGATATCCTGACCGGGCTATTAGGCGGAAGTCTGGGCAACGTCGTGACCGGCTTACTCAATGGTTTAGCGTTGGGAGATCACTTCTTCGAAGTAGAAGTGAAAAACAACACATACGACGGCGATGGCCAGGTAATCACTTCTACGGTTGTGGACGAGGCGATCAGTAATGATGCCTCAGCGGGTGGTAATAATTCCATACGCATTGTACGGGATAAAGACGGCAGATTCTACATTGCAGTTACCCCGACGGGAGATTACAACGCGGTACGGATTACGGACCATACCAATAGTGCGTTAGGTTTGTTGACTCAGCCTAATACCATGAACGTGTATGGCATGTGCTACGAGGCGAGCCTGGACCAGTGTTTGGCTCCGTTTGCCACCTCGTATGAGTTCAGCGGTTTAGGGCTAACCGTAAACGACCTTTCAGGTGCAGGGGTTACTAACCCACATTATGCAATCAATGACAATTCGACGCAGGCTTCGGAAATCAGCATGGGTACGCTGAATATCACTGGCGGAGCAAAGCAATGGATTTTCTTCAACACCACTTCCGTGGCTGATGACGTCGTAGAGATTACTTTCCGAACCGGGGCAGGAGGCGTAGATCTTGATCTGTTGGGAGACCTTGAAATAAAGGCATACCTCGGTGAAACGGAAGTAGCTACTTTGGATTGGCAAAACGGAATCATTAATGGCATCAATGTGATTAATCTCATCAATAACGGTGAGACGATAACAGTACCATTCGCTCCGGGTCAGGAGTTTGACCGTATTTCCGTAGGCATTTCCAGCGTGCTTAATGCTAGTGTATTCCCGCCAGTACAGCTATACTCAGTGGAACGGTGTGCGACCTTAGCGGACGCCGCATACGTTACTTGGAAAAGCTTTGAAATTGATGGCGACTTAGCATTGACATCGGTCGAGGGTGGAGAAACGGTGGAATATACCATCCATCTGCGCAATACGGGACCCGTTGACCTTACAGATTTTATCATCACCGATGAAATCCCGGATAACACCAACTTGGTGCCGTCATCTATCTCCGATGGTGGTATGGAAGCCGGCGGTGTAATTACTTGGGAAGATATCAATGTCCCTGTCGGCGGGACAGCCACGGTTAGCTTTTCGGTTACTGTGGATGAAGATTTAACTGGATTGACTGAAATCTCGAATGTGGCATTGGTGCAGGCTTATGAGACTGATCCCGGCACCGGAACGGTACCTCCGGCAGACAACGATGACCCCTCCGCCGGACCAGACCCTACAGCTACACCGGGCACACCTACAGATATACTGGTTGACCATACGAATACGGTAACGACCTGGAAAGGTTATGCAATAGCCGACGGTGCTTCGACTACTTCGGTAAGCGGCGGCGAAACGATTACATACACCATATATATAGAGAACACGAGCAATCAAGATCTTGAAGGATTGATTGTAGAGGACGATATTCCATTAGGTACGATGTACGAGTCGGGCGGGACCTCGGACGGTACGACAGTCACATTTACCGGGATTGACGTTGACTTCGGCGAGACGGTGTCCGTAAGCTTTGTTGTCGTGGTCAACGATGATTTATCCACGGTGACGGAAATCAGCAACGTTGCCTTGGTGAAAACAGATGGAACGGACCCCGGAACCGGAACGGTTCCTCCAAACGATCCAAGCGACCCGAGTGCCGGTCCGGATCCTGGCGCTACGCCTGGAACACCTACTGTGATTCCGGTAGACCCGATACATAGCATTGAGTTCAACAAAATTGGGCTTAGCAATAATGCAGAAAGCGATGGTAAAGCCGAGATCGGTGATGAAATTACCTATACGCTGACGGTAAAAAACACGGGCAATAAAGCCCTGACAGATATTGTTGTAACGGATAATTTGCCAGCTGATGTGACCATTAACGATAATGGTGGTGGTACTGAGGGAACAGGAACATTGACGTTTAACATCCCGACATTGGCGGTAGGCGCAACGGATACCTTTACGTTTGTAGTGGTAGTTGATGACCTCACCGTCGGTGATGATATCGTGAACACTGCGGAAGCGGCATTTACGGATGCCAATGGCGATCCGGATGCGGAGACAGCGGAACACCGCATGCCGACGGACTGTACGACTATTGATGCCGATAACCTCGATTTGAGTGCATCGGTGGATGAAATTTGCGAAGGGGAGATAGTTACACTCACGGCAACAATCGTAGGTGCTACCATCACCGACCCCGAAATCAGGTGGTATACCGACCCAGGGTTAGCGGGGTCCTATGTGACAGGTAATTCAATTGATGTTTCCCCTGATGTGACAACAACCTATCACGTGACGATTGTTGCTGATGCATTCTGCTTTGGAACACCGGCTGCAACAATAGAGGTTACGGTCAACCCGGTTCCTCCCACGCCGAGCATCGCACCGAACGGACCCATCGAAATTTGTGATGGTGATGTAGCTACATTGACGGCGACCTCTGCAGGTGCAACGAGTTATATCTGGTATTTGGATGGTGTGGAGATTAGCGGCGAAACAGCCAATACACTTGGTGCGACCGAATCCGGTATCTACACCGTGGTAGCTGTAAATGCTGACGGATGCGCAAGTGCTGAATCTGTACCTGTTATCGTTGCTGTTACGCCTAGGGCCACCACCAGCGACCTCGATGTAACGGGCAATGGTGGTCCAGTATGTGAAGGTACCTCGGTTTCATTGACCGCATCGTCTGCGACGCTCACGAATCCCGTGTTCAACTGGTATTCGGATGCGGCCTTGACGGAGTTGATATTCACCGGTGCAACGTTGACGATTAATCCCGCAGCTGACATCACCCTGTATGTAACGGTACAAGGCGACGGCGTTTGCGAAACGGCACCGGTTGATGCGGAAGTGGTGGCTATTGTTGTAAACCCGGCGCCTGACTTTACCGTCGATGGTTCATTGAATTACAGTATAGAGGTGGGTAACTCAGTTGCTCTACCTACGATTGTCGCACCGTCAGCAACCGTAACGTGGCACGATAACGACGGAGACGTTCACGGTGATCCTACGGTCACTGAGACATTCGATACACCGGGGACATATACTTATACCGCGGTGATTTCTGAAGATGACCACTGTACAGTGACTGTGTCTGTTATCATCAATGTATTTGCCGAAGGCGAATGTCCTCCGACTTACGATCGGATCTATGCGACAGAAGAGATAGATTCAGGCGAAAGCTTGATTGGTACGGTTCAGTCGACCGAGCTCGCTGTTGATTCAGATGTGGCTAGCTATAGTATATTGACAGAAGGAGTTAATCTGTTAGGGTTGCTTGGTCAGACCTTCCAAACCGTTGGATGGGATCATGAGGTAAATGCGGGGACCCCGGTTAGCGTGAAGCTAGGAAAAGCATTCACGACGGCAGAAGTCATCGGCGGTTTACGGGTAGTGGCTGTGAATGCAGCTGGAAACCCAGTAAGTACCGTACAGAATGTCGATCCGAGCTTAGCAGCTGCTTTAGGAGGTTTAAATGTATTCGAGTATACGTTTACTCCGGTGAATAGCAATGGTGACTTGGTGGCTTACAACGGAATAAAAATTTACTATCAAGCGGGTGTATCGCTCTTACAAACAGCACGTCTATACGAGACTTACTATCACGAGGTCGGCACAGTCGATTGTGGCGATACAAATGGTATTCATGATGTAATTACTGGTGTGGAGAACGCCATAAGCGGACTCACATTGCTGACCGGTCTAGTAGAAGTCGAAGATGAATGGAATGCAGTGGATGGCGACGAGGAAACACACGCGACATTAAGGAACCTCGCCGGAGTGAACGCATATACCAGGATGGAAGTGCTGTACGGTACACCAGCTTTGGCTGGCGATGTAGTTGATATTCTGGTGGAAACACCGGGTACACTGCTATCATTAGGTTTATTGGAATCATTCAGAATACAACCTTATTTGGGTAATGCAGCGGTCGGTGAGCCGATTACGGAGAGCTCATCGTTATTGACGATTTCTCTATTATCCGGCGACACTCAGGCACGTATACGATACGAGGCTGATGCACCATTTGATCGCATTAAAATCCTTTACGGCGCCGTGGCCGATGTATTGGATGGTTTGCGTATTCTTGAAATCACCCGCAACGTCCCTCAACTGGAGCTTGGCGATAATGGCGACAACGTGTTCGAAATCTGTGAGGGTGAAGATATTGTCATCCCTGAACCAGACGATTGTACGACTTATGTGATATACGACGCGGCTACTGGTGGTACTGTGGTAGATATCACAGAACTTGGGCCAGGTACACATATTTTATATGTGCAGACGGTACGCTTTGGTACGTGTGAAGTGGGTACGCCTACGGAGATTACAGTGACGGTTAATGCGTTGCCTGTCGCTCCGGTTGTGGCAAATCAAGAGATTTGCCAAGAGCCCGTTGATACGGACGTGTCGTACGACGTTACTGCGTTGCCCGATCACACCTTGAATTATTATGAAAGTGAAACGGCTACTACTCCATTAGCAGATATTCCTGTCGTAAATAGTGCAGTGGCCGGAGTTTATACCGTCTATGTCAGCCAATTCAATGACAACACAGGTTGCGAAGGTCCGCGGGTAGCCGTAAGCATTGAAGTAATTGAAGTGCCTGCACCGACCCTGACGAACCTTGAACAGGTGTTCTGCGAAATCGACATGCCTACGGTTGCCGACCTGAATACGGACGGTGCCGATGGCGACCTGGTTTGGTACACGGCAGCTACGGGCGGTACACCGCTGGCCGCCGACGTAGCACTGACCACGGGTACATACTATGCTGCCCAAATCGGCGACAATTGCGAGAGCGTCGACCGCACGGCAGTGGAGGTAACGATTACCGAAACGCCGGCTCCGACGTTGACCGAGCTTGAACAGGTGTTCTGCGAAATCGACATGCCTACGGTTGCCGATCTGAATACGGACGGTGCCGATGGCGACCTGGTTTGGTACACGGCAGCTACGGGCGGTACGCCACTGGCCGCCGACGTAGCCCTGATTACAGGTACGTACTATGCTGCCCAGGTAGGCGACAATTGCGAGAGCGTTGACCGCACGGCAGTAGAGGTGACCATTACCGAAACGCCTGCACCTAACTTGACGAACCTTGAGCAGACGTTCTGCGAGATCGATATGCCTACGGTTGCTGATCTGAATATGGATGGTGCTACGGGCGATGTGGTTTGGTACACGGCAGCTACTGGCGGCACGGCACTTGCCGATGACGCAGCCTTGACAGCCGGTACGTACTATGCAGCTCAAATCGGCGACAACTGCGAAAGCGTTGACCGCACTGAAGTGACGGTAATCATTACTGAAACACCTGCACCTAACTTGACGAATCTTGAGCAGACCTTCTGCGAGATTGACGGTGCTACGGTTGCCGACCTGAACACGGACGGTGCCACGGGCGATGTGGTTTGGTACACAGCGGCTACCGGCGGTACGCCATTGGTAGATACCGATGCGCTGACTGCGGGCACGTATTACGCCGCCCAAATCGGCGACAACTGCGAAAGCGTTGACCGCACGGAAGTGACGGTAATCATTACCGAAACACCGGCACCGACGTTGACGGAGCTTGAGCAGACGTTCTGCGAGATTGACATGCCTACAGTCGCCGACTTGAATACGGATGGCGCTACGGGTGACGTGGTTTGGTACACAGCGGCTACTGGCGGCACGGCTCTTGCCGACGACGCTGCCCTGACGACGAGCACGTATTACGCCGCCCAAATCGGCGACAACTGCGAAAGCGTTGACCGTACGGAAGTGACGGTAACCATCACGGAAACACCTGCACCTAACTTGACGAACCTTGAGCAGACGTTTTGCGAGATCGACATGGCTACGGTTGCCGACCTGAACACGGACGGTGCCACGGGCGATGTGGTTTGGTACACGGCGGCTACCGGCGGTACGCCATTGGCAGATACCGATGCGCTGACTGCGGGCACGTATTACGCTGCTCAAATCGGCGATAACTGCGAAAGCGTTGACCGCACAGCAGTGGAAGTAATCATCACCGAAACACCTGCACCGACATTGACGGAACTTGAACAGATGTTCTGCGAAATTGACATGCCTACGGTTGCCGACCTGAATACGGATGGTGCTACGGGTGACGTGGTTTGGTACACAGCAGCTACTGGCGGTACGCCGCTGGCAGCGGATGCAGCCCTGACTGCGGGTACGTACTATGCTGCACAAATCGGCGACAACTGCGAAAGCGTTGACCGCACGGCAGTGGAGGTGACCATTACCGAAACACCGGCACCGACGCTAACGAACCTTGAGTACGAACTTTGCGAGAGCGATGGGCTTACCGTGGCCGACCTGAGTACCGATGGCGCTACGGGTACGGTTGTTTGGTACACGTCAGCCACAGGTGGTACTGCGCTTGCAGCAGATGTGGTCTTAACGACAGGAACCTATTATGCTGCACAAATGGGCGATAACTGTGAAAGCGTTGACCGCACCGCAGTGACGGTAGCGGTATCGGATTGCACGTCGTTGTTGTCCATTACGAAAACAGCGGATACAGACCGCGCTACGGCTGGCGAATCCATCAGCTTCACGCTGACCATAACCAACGAAGGTCCGGGCGTCATGCACAGTGGTGATATCATCAAACTCGGCGAGCGTCCGAGCGACGGATTGACCATCACAGGTTATGAAGTGACCAGTGGCAACGGTACGGCTGAGGGTAATGCGAACGCCGCTACGGTGACAACAACTGAAGACATCGCCGTAGGCGGTATGATAACCCTGACCGTGACAGCTGACGTCGACGTGGATGCACCAGAAACAGTGAGCAACGGCATCGACGTATGGGGACCGGATAAGGATCCGGAGACCGATCCGAAAGATGACGACGCCGATACACCACCGATTCCGGTAGACCGTGAGTCGAACATGAGCATTACCAAGGAGGCCGATGAGGCTCGCGTGAAAGCCGGCGAAAGCACCAGCTTTACGTTGACCATCACCAATGACGGTCCATCTGTCATTGAAGTGGGCGAAGATATCAGCCTGATAGAACGGCCAGGCGATGGCGTGACCATCACGGGCTATGAAGTAATCAGCGGTGCAGCTACCATTGCCGGCGATGGCAATACAGCCATACTGACCACAACGGGTAAGATTGCTGTGGGCGGTACCATCGAGGTTAAGGTAACGGCGGACGTATCCGCAAACGCGGGTGAAACCATTACTAACGGTATCGACGTCTGGGGTCCGGATAAAGATCCCGAGACTGATCCGAAAGATGATGAAGACGATACGCCGCCAATTCCGGTAGACCAGGATGTGGCATTGAGCATAACCAAAGTGGCCGATGAGGAACGTGTGCAGGCAGGTGGAAGCACCAGCTTCACGTTGACCATTACCAATGACGGACCGGCAGTAATTGCCAGCGGTAAGGTCATCAGCTTGACCGAGCGTCCGGGCGCCGGCGTAACCATCACCGGTTATGAAGTGACCAGTGGTAATGGTACGGCCAACGGCAGCGGCAATAACGCTACCGTGACCACAAGTTCGGCGATTGCAGTGGGTGGTACCATCGTAGTGAAAGTGACGGCCGATATTGCGGCCAATGCAGGAGAGACCATCACCAACGGCATCGACGTCTGGGGTCCAGATAAGGATCCGGAAACCGATCCGAAAGACGATGGTGATGATACCCCTCCAATTCCGGTAGATCATGTGTCGGCATTGAGCATTACGAAGGTGGCCAACGACCAGCGCGTGATTGCGGGCGGTACCACTTCGTTTACCGTGACGGTAACCAACAACGGGCCAGCAACCATTGCGGCGGGTGAAACCATCGCTGTGGAAGAACGTCCGGGCAATGGAATAACCATCACTGGTTATGAAGTGACCTCCGGCAACGCGACGGTGAATGGAGCCGGAAACGACAGGCAGCTTACAACAACCGCAGCAATAGCCGTCGGTGGCACCATCACCTTCACGGTATCGGCAGACGTGACGGCACCGGCAGGATCGACAATCGCCAACGGAGTAGCGGTTTGGGGTCCGGACAAGAATCCCGGCACAGACGAGGAAGACGACGAGGATGAAACACCCGAAATTCCGGTAGACCGGCCATATACGCTCGGCATTGAGAAGGTAGCGGATCAATCGCTGGTGACAGCAGGTGAGTCAACCACATTCACCGTGACAGTAACCAATAACGGTCCGTTGGATATCGAAGCAGGCGAAGATATCGCGCTGCGTGAACGTCCGGGAACGGGTGTGACCATTACCGGATACGAAATCATTTCGGGTGCAGCAACCGTAAGCGGCTCGGGAAATACCGCAACGTTAACCACTACTGGTGTCGTGGGGGTAGGTGCTACGATATCCGTGCGTATCACTGCCGATGTGGCTGAAACGGCCACGGGAACCATCACCAATGGTATCTCCGTTTGGGGCCCTGACAGCGACCCGGATACGGACGAGCCAGACGATGAGGACGATACCAATCCGATTCCGGTTGATGCGACATTGCACATTCCGAACGTATTCACCCCGAATGGTGATGGATTGAACGACCGCTTCGTCATCAAGAACCTGCTGCAGTACCAGGGCAGGGAGCTGATAGTGGTGAACAGGTGGGGTAACCAGGTGTTCAAGAGCGATAATTACAATAACGATTGGGACGGTGGAAGCCTTGCTGAAGGAACCTACTACTACATCCTGCGCTACCGCAACGGTGGTGACTGGAAGACAGCTAAAGGTCCTGTGGCAATTATCCGCGTAACCAATCGATAAAAAGATAGGCTTGCCGGAGCATAATGCTCCGGCAGGCATTATCATAGTAAGCTGAAATGATTACCCCTCAATAAAGGAAAGTTAAAATGAAAAAGATATTTTTTATCGCACTCATTACCGTATTTGCCGTACCAGCAGTAGGCCAGCAGGTGGCACAGTATAGTCAGTATATGTTCAATGCGTTATACATCAATCCTGCTTATGCAGGGTATCGCGGCCCCATCAACCTGCATACCTATTATCGTTCACAGTGGACGGGCATGCCCGACGGACCACGTACGCTGGCCTTGGCGGCCGATATGCGTACATCCAGCGATAACGTGGGACTTGGATTTAACTTGATGAGCGACCGTGTGGGCTTGGAAAAACGCATCTACGCTTATGCAAATTATGCGTACCGGCTGCGTGTGGGCTGGGATCCCGAAGACCGGTTGGCGTTTGGTCTGGGGGTGGGCGTCATCCACTCGGCATTCGATAACGCGAATTGGGACCCCGGAGATGCGGAGGCCATTAACCTCGAAAACTCGTTCCTGCCCGATGCCCGGTTCGGTATCCACTACTCAAACAATACATTTTTTGCGGGTATCGGAGTGGATAACCTCATTTCACAGCTCTTCTTCAATGACGATGCCAGTTCGTCGAAGATACCACCAGTAACCCAATATTACCTTAACGTTGGGGGTATCGTTCCATTCACCACAGACATGCTGTTTAAACCATCGGTGTTGGTGAAGAATGCAAATAACGCTGGAAACAGGGCGTGGACAACGGACTTGAATGCCGCGGTTATTTTTGCGGAACAGTTCACATTTGGCGTGTCGTACCGTACCGCATTGTCGAGCGGCAAGAAACTTTCGAGTGAACTGTCTCGTCCGAATTCCGTTATCGCATTGGCGGAGTTTGTTGCCGGCGGGCAGTTCAGAATTGGCTATTCCTTCGACTATGCGCTGAGCAAATTACATAACCAGGTAGGAAGTACGCATGAGATATCACTGGGGTATACCATTAATAAAGGAACACAGCGGGTGCGTACGCCACGATATTTCTAACCGGTGAAATCCATTTAATCCATGCTGATACGTACAAAATCATACCGACCCATGAAATTATTTTTCAATAATAGAGTTAACTTAATACTGGTTCTTTGCCTACTGGCCGTGTTGCCGTTGCAAGCCCAGTACTCCCTGTTGAAATCCGCCGATCGCGAATTTGACACCTTCAATTTCATCAATGCGATTGAGCTGTACCAGCGGGCTTATGAGGTGAAACCCGATATCCGCACCGCGGAGCGACTGGCGGAATCCTACTACCACATCCGTAATTACCGCGAGGCAGAAACGTGGTATGCCCGCCTGGCAAACCACGATGAGGCGAAGATCGATCACATCCTCCAGTACGGCCACATCCTGCGCAACAATTCGAAATTCCGGGAGGCAAAAGCACAGTACCAGCGGGTGGCGCTGAAAGCCGAAGGCATCATTACACAGGAGGAACTTGATATGCTATATGCCTCATGCGATTCGGCCGTGGTATGGTTGGAGAACCCGATAAAGGCCGTGGAAATCAAAAATCAGAAGAAATGGAACTCCGAACAGGCTGAATTTGGTGCCACCAAAGGACCCGATGGTTTATATTTCGCATCCGATAGATTTGATGGGGCATCGCACCCCGATGTGATATACGGTTGGACCGGTAATCCATACCTGGCAATGTATGTAGCCAACGACGAGTCCGTAAATAAAGTGGACGCGAAGTGGAGTGATGGCGCCAACCACTTCGGTCCAGCTACTTTTTCTACAGCGAAAAACGAGGTTTATTTCGCGGTGACACGCAACCTGACCCGTGATGAGAAGCGCAAGGCAGGTAAGGATGTGACCGTAAATATCGAGATTTTTTCCAATTCGCTGGATGCGGCTAACTGGGGTGAAAACGCGACCCCGTTCCGCTACAATAACATCACGCAATGGTCGGTAGGCGATCCTTTTCTGAGCGTTACCGGTGATACACTGTATTTTACTTCGGATATGGACGGTGGACTGGGCGGAACGGACATCTATTATGTCGTGCGCCAGTCAGACGGAAGCTGGGGCGATGCCATCACCATGGGCCCCGCAGTGAACACGTCCGGCGAGGAGCGTTTTCCGGGCATCGACGAAAAAGGCGACTTCTATTTCTCTTCCAACGGCCATTTGGGCATGGGGGGCTTGGATGTTTACCGGTTGGAACGAAAGGGCGGAGCTACCAAAGCGGTGAACCTGGGCTTTCCATTCAACTCGCCGTACGATGATTTTTCCATTCGGTTTGATAAAGAATTGGAGGGTTATGTGGCTTCCAACCGGAGCGGCGGCGCAGGCGCAGATGATATTTATTGGTTTAACCTGAACAAGATTATACAGATTGACCTGGAAGGTGGGGTGTATAACGCCAAGACCAAGCTGCCGGTAACCGGAGCCAAAGTGACGCTTACCCCTACAGGAGATGAAGCCAATGCGGTGGTGGTAAGTTCGGGTGCCGACGGTAAATTCAAGTTTAACCTGGCAGAAGACGCTGACTATACCCTCACGGCCGAACAGACCGGTTTCCGGCCATTCACCCCGATGACGTTCACCACATCAGGCATCGATTCAACCACCACCCTTGCAAAGGATATTTTCCTTGATCCGGTGGAAGAGAAAGAAGTAGTGGTACTGCGTAACATTTATTTTGATTTTGATAAGGCGGATATCCGGCCGGATGCGGCATTGGAACTCGATAAAATCGCAGCGTTTCTTAACAGCGACCCCAGTGTGCGGATCGAGCTGAGTGCACATGCCGACTCTCGGGGTACGCACGATTACAACATGAAACTTACACAACGCCGGGCAGAATCGTCTGTGGCTTACCTGGTGAGCAAGGGGATAGCTGCTGATCGCTTGGTAGCGAAAGGATACGGATTTACGAAGCTGGCCAACCATTGTGCCAAGGGCGTGGAATGTACCGAAGAAGAACACCAGTGGAACAGGCGGGTGGAATTTTTCGTGATAGAGAGTGACTAGTTTTGGCCATTTAACGAACTACTTATACGTTGAAAGTAGTTCGTTATACGTGATAAGTAACTGCTTCTGCAGTAAAAGGAAATAAAGACGCGGCGGAATGAAATACTTCCGTCGCGTTTCTTTTTGATAACGCGGTGTAAGTAAATCGTTATACGGCTAAACGGATTATTTTCTGTGCATAGCTAAATGCTTATGCGGCGGAAGTAAATACTTATGCGGCAGAACACATGAGTTACGCGCTGAAAGTAATTGATGATGCGCGAGAAGTAACTACTTATGCATAGGAAATAGTTACTTCCGCAGGATAAGTAAACCATTATACGGCCTAACCGATTGCCTATACGGCGTAAGCAACTCGCGCTGCGACGAAACGGATTACTTCTGCAGGACAAGTAAACCATTATGCGGCGGCCGAGGTTGCTTATGCTGCGTAAGCAAATGGTTATGCAGCGAAACTGGGTCAGTTACGCAGCGAAATGAAATGGTTTTACGGCATAAGTAAACAGTTATACGGCGGAACTAGTTAGTTGTGCGGAAAAGGGAAACACTTATGCGGCAGAACCGGTTACGTACGAGGCATAACTAACATGTTCCAACGTATCGGTAATTACTTCCAACGTATCGGTAATTACTTCCAACGTATCGGTAATTACTTCCAATGTATAAGTATATGCAACTGACAGATAAATTCATTGGTATTTTTCAACAACCCACGCGCCGAAATCAAAATACTTCAATAGCTGCATTTCCCGTTTTTCTGTTTGAATGGCAACCTGTTTTATCGTGATTTTCTTTCGGGCGGTTTCTTTCCATGCATTCCCCCGGCGCTTGGGGTCGGCGGCGATGGTATTGAATACCAATTTCTCTGTTTTGTAAGACTTTCCGAATTTACTGAAGGCTCGCTTGTACGAACGGATTTCATATTCGAGGTATTCGAGGTCATCTTGCTCATAACCGATAAGGATATACAGTAGCCGCGCCGCGCGGAATACCGACAGCTGCGTGTATTGCCTTTCGGTAGCGAACAGCCGATTGATACATTTGTTAGCCCGGTTCCACTGTTGCACATGGAAATAGGTTAACCCTTCGAAATAGTCGTACTCCAATTGTTTTTCATGTCCTTCGATTGTTGAAGGGGCCGGTTGGTCGCCGTCACGTCGGTCCAGCAACCGCATGGCATCGGGTATGTTTCCCGAGCCAAGATACATGTTCAGGCGATACACTTTCACGGTAAGTAAAGCGAGGTTACTGAAATGATCCGGGTAAGGCCGTGTGGAAAGGGACGCTGCCTTGTCAATAAAGAGAACCATTTCTTTATAGTATCCAATACTCCGCAAGCTATCCAAAATACCGTCTAGTGCAGATAGGTAATCGTATGGCGGATAATCCCACATGGATTCATTGGATTCGATTAGCCTATTGAGTTCATTGAAAATCCGTAAAGCTGACCGGTATTCGCCGGTATGGATGAAGAAGAACGACTGGAACAGTAAGTGGAGTTTTTGGGGTTCGAATTCGTGTTGGCTGCCCCTCGTGGTCAGGCTGAGTTCGCTTAAAATCAGGTCGTTGATTTTCTTGTCGCTTTTCCCATCGACGGCGAGTGCACCTTTCGTTAACCGGTGGCTCAACAGTTCATATAATGAGTAATGCTCATGCAGCTGTCGGAGCGATTGTAGCGTGTGTTTGGCCTTCATCTGTTTATCCACCAACTGCTGTTCATTAGTCAACGGAAAGCCGACATCCGACAGTGCCGTGAGTTCCATCCGCGAAGCTTGATAGGCAACCGCGTGGTTTTGGCTTTCGGATGCCAGCTTGAATGCTTTTCGGAGTGCCTTTTGAGCCCGGGTTGGCATGGATCGCTCGAAGCATAACCGGGCTTTCATTAAATAGTGATGCTGCGCATACCACGCATCCTGTTCGATACGTATCTGTACAAGCAAATCGGTGAGCACCTTGTACAAATAGCTCGCGGTATTCTCAAAAGACTTTGACGGATAAGTATCTCGGAACTGCTGTTCCCACGATTTGCTGCTACCATTAGGATGTTCGAGAGCCAGCTCATATAAAAGCAAATAGTCTTTTGGGCTTTTGAGTTTTGCGCAATGCAGCTGGAAATGTTTTTTCTCCGCCGCAGAGAGTGATAGGATTAGCTTTTCTAATTCAAACGTTAGCATAGGGAGTGTCTGTGGATCGTAGTGGTTAGTGAAGAGTGATTCAGTGACTATGAGTTATTTTTATTTACATTAATAACTTGAATATCAGTGATAATTTGTAATTAATACTTGTTTTGTTTCATTTTATAATTCATGAAATTATGAAAAAAAGGTTAATTTCCGAAAAATATCTCCGTTACTTTTGTTATCGTATTAGACCAATTGTTAGTTTTTGTAACCAGTTATATGAGTAGTAAAATCATTGTAGTAGGAAGTATGAACATGGATATGGTGGTAAAGACCAGCCATATTCCCCAGCCGGGTGAGACTGTTTTGGGCGGATCATTTTTTATGAATCCAGGAGGAAAGGGCGCTAACCAGGCCGTTTCGGTTGCGCGGTTGGGGGGAGACGTAACTTTCGTCGGGAAAATTGGTGATGACATTTTTGGAAAGCAGTCGTCGCAGCTGTTTGACGAAGAGGGAGTAGACACGAACGGTATATTATCTGATCACGACAGTCCGTCTGGTATTGCGCTTATTACGGTTGACGAGCACGGCGAGAATAGCATCGTTGTAGCTCCGGGTGCGAATGCACACCTGGAGCCGGCAGATGTGGAGCGTGTACTCGATAAATATCCCGACAGCAAGATATTGTTGATGCAATTGGAAATCCCTATGCGCACGGTGGAGTTTGCTGCGCAGCATGCCCGGGAGAAAGGTATGCAGGTAATCCTAAACCCCGCTCCGGCCAACGAGCACGTGCCGGGTGTATTCCATCTGGTGGATATCCTCACGCCGAATGTGAATGAAGCAGAGGCGCTATCGGGGATACGGATTGCGGATATTACGAGTGCGCGACAAGCAGCGGAAAGCATACACGCCCAAGGAGTTAAACATGTGATCATCACATTGGGGAAAGATGGTGCGGCCTTATTGGAAGAAGGCGGTGTGTTTTACCACATTCCCGCACCGGTGGTAGAGACCGTGGATACCACAGCAGCTGGAGACGTGTTCAATGGTGCCCTGGCGGTAGCTTTGGGCGAGGGTAAAGGATTGATGGACGCCACCTCATTTGCATGCTGTGCTGCATCGATAGCCGTAACCAAGATGGGAGCGCAATCGTCAATTCCGTTCCGCAATGAAATATTACTGAATAGTATGAGGTAGCATTTAATTGTAAACCAATTTTAAAAACCAAGTTATGTTTATCGTAGAAAATTACGGGCTAGCGGTACTGTTTTGCATCATTACGATGCTGTGCTGGGGCTCTTGGGCCAACACGCAGAAGTTGGTGCAGCGCGAATGGCGCTTCGAACTGTTCTACTGGGACTACGTATGGGGAATCTTCTTGCTGGCACTTATCGGTGCTTTCACCATGGGCAGTATGGGCGATTCGGGGCGTTCATTTCTAGACGATTTGGCCCAAGCCGAAGGGGGTAACATCCGCAGCGCACTTATCGGTGGGGTGGTGTTCAACCTGGCCAACATCCTGCTGACAGCGGCCATTGCCGGTGCCGGTATGGCCGTCGCATTTCCTGTCGGTATCGGTTTGGCGTTAGTAATCGGTGTGCTGATCAATTACCTGATGCTGAGCAAGGGCGACCCGGTGTTGCTTTTTTTGGGCGTGGGACTGGTTACACTGGCCATTGTTCTCAATGCAGTGGCCTATGGGAAACATTCGGGCAGTACTGGAAAGAAGGGTGTGGGTAAGTGGATTGCCATATCCGTTGTAGCCGGTGTGCTGATGTCTACCTTCTATCCCTTTATCGCGGCCGGTATGGATTTGGAGAATTTCGTGAGCCCGGCAGCGGGCAAGATGACACCTTACACGGCTTTTGTGGTATTCGCTGCGGGTATCGTGGTGAGCAACCTCGTATTTAACACCGTCCTGATGCGCAAGCCACTTGAGGGAGCACCTATCAATTATAGCGAATACTTCCGCGGCCGGTTGGGGGTCCACCTCGTGGGTATCCTTGGCGGGTGTATCTGGGGTGTGGGCAACCTGTTTAATCTCATTGCCGCCGGGAAGGCAGGTCCAGCCATTTCCTACGGGCTGGGGCAAGGGGCCACACTGGTCGCTGCATTATGGGGCGTGCTGATTTGGAAGGAATTTAAGGGCGGTTCCAAGACGGTGAATGCGCTCGTCGCTGCCATGTTTGTGTTGTTTGTGGTGGGGTTGGGGTTGGTTATTGTGGCAGGGGAGTAATCAAATTATAAACGTTTAGCTACTAAATTAATAAAATGAAATTTAACGGATTGTTTATAAGTCTACTACTGTTGTTGACTTCAAGTGTTTGCGCAATCGCGCAATTCCGTGTCAATGGGATTGTTCGAGATGCTATAATGGGCAGGCGCGTTAGGGATCCATTGTAAAGGAAGCGGGAACAAATATCATTGTTACAGCTGATGAGCAGAGGGAGAACGGGAACCTTATAATCAATGGTATTCCGCCCCAGATTATCAGCAATTATTTAATAAATGATTAAAAATTGGTCAAAACTTAAGTATATCGAACGTTTTGGATAAATTAGCTGAGTAGTACATTTCCATTGAATACCTCACTTTCATTCCGATCTATCCTTTCTGTCTTCAACAGCAACGGTAGCTATTCAGGCCTCGTGGCGGAAGCAATTTTTGGTCAGCAAAACCCATATATGCTGGTCGACATTAATAATTGGGATCGTCGCCAAAATGTGAATATATTCGGCATTGTTTATTTAGCGGCGAATATTCTTGAGAACCTACTCTTCGATTCTAATCTAGCGATTGAGAGGGGTGTTGAAGAACTGATGATTGAACCAACTAAGAATTAGTATTACTTAATTTATAAGCGATTATGAAAATGAGATTATTGTTTTGTGGAGCCGTCGTAGTTGCGGTTTCCGCGTGTTCGACGAAATCGACAGATGTTATGAAATCTGCGGATTCGGCAATGCCCAAAATCATCTTCGATACCGACATGGGCCCCGATTACGACGACGTAGGCGCCATCGCCGTGCTACACGCCTTGGCCGACAGCGGTGAATGCGAAGTCCTGGCCACGGTTGCGAGCGATACACACCCATCCATTGCGCCGACGATTGAGGTGTTCAACCGGTATTTCGGCCGGGACAGCTTGCCGGTTGGGGCGGCTGTTCAGGGTGCGCCCGATTTTACGGCCGAGAACGGTTGGAACGACACGCTCATCAATACGTATGCGCAGGACCTTCGCAATAAAAGTTACCCGGACGCGGTAAGCATGTACCGGAAAGTGTTGGCGGGTCAACCTGATCAGAGTGTAACGATTGTTACGGTAGGATTTCTTTCGAACCTCAGCGCGCTTTTGGATTCTCAGCCGGATACGTATTCCGAGTTGAACGGCCTCGATCTCGTCAAAACTAAGGTAAAACAACTGGTAGCCATGGCAGGCGGATTTCCGGAAGGAAGTGAGTTTAATGTAAACCGACATGCGGAGGCGTCGGTCAATACGTTCAGTAAATGGCCCACGCCGATATTGTTCAGTGGCTTTGAAATCGGATCGAAAATCTTTACTGGTGGCAAGGCCGGATCGCGTGACGATGAAGGGCCGGTGACCAAAGCTTATGCGTTCAACTTAAAAACCTATACCGAGAATGGAGAATCTAACCGGCCATCCTGGGATCAGACGGCCGTATTAATTGCTATCCGCAACCCCGAAGACTACTTTTACGTAAACGGACCGGGTAAGTTTGAAGTGAGTGAAGATGGTTCGAATACATGGAATCCAACCGTAGATGCCGGCCATTATTTCATCGGCCACAAGTATCCTTATCAATACATCTCGAATACCATTGAAGCTTTGATGCTCCATAGACCCGGCCGGAACTAAGCGGGTAGAGCCACGGGCTTATTTTGTCTCATTACGTATATGGGATAATAACAGAAAATTTGTAAGTTTGGCGCAGGTTTGCCAACGTTGGCAGAAAACAAAGATTGTTGATCAATCGACTAATCAATTTATTATGAAATTATACAAAACAACAAAAGGTAATTTACTGCACGCGGAAAACGCTTACTACACAACCAATCAGGATTGGGATGAATTGATCAATCGGGATAATCTTCACGGTTACTTCAGCGGCCAATTACAATCCATGGATCCGGTGGAAGAGGGAGAGGCACTTAAGTGGATTGATGAGTACGTGTTACCTCCCGTCGGTAGCCAGGAAGTATGGGCAGCTGGAGTGACCTATTTACGAAGTATGGAGGCGCGTATGGAAGAGGCGAAAGACTCGGGAGGGGCAGATTTATATGATCGGGTGTATCATGCAGAACGCCCTGAGTTGTTTTTTAAATCGTCGGCCAATAAGGTAGTAGGCCATAAGCAATTGGTTAGCATTCGAAGGGATTCGGCCTGGGATGTGCCCGAACCGGAATTGACGCTTTTTATCAACGCTGCAGGGAAAATACAAGGGTACACCGTAGGGAATGACATGAGTTCGCGGAGTATTGAGGGCGAAAATGCACTGTATCTGCCGCAAGCCAAAGTATACGACCGGAGCGCCGCGCTAGGTCCATGTATCTACATCCCGTCAAATCCAATCGACCCGGAAACATCCATTGACTTGAAAATATCACGGTCAGGAAAAGTGATGTTTCACGATTCTGTGAAAATCAGTCGAATCAAAAGACCGTTAACCGAGCTGGTTTCTTATCTTTATAAAGAATGTCGTTTTGATACAGGTAGTTTCCTGATGACCGGTACCTGCCTTGTGCCGTCTAGCGATTTCACATTGCAAGTCGATGATGTGATAGATATTACCATTGATTCCATCGGCACGCTTACTAATACAGTGGCCTATAATTAGGCCTCTAACCATTCTTGTAAAGAAAACGTCTCTTTAAGCCGGTAGCCCTTGTCCGTAAGCTGAATGGTGCAGCACTCATTTATGGGGTCGTGCTCCAAAAATAGCGCGTAATCGTTGTCGATGGATTCCTGCCAATAGTTTTTGCGCTCTTCCATCGTAATGAGCGGCTGCACGTCATAACTCATCACATAGGGCAGGGGGACGTGGCCTGCAGAAGGCAGAAGGTCGGCCATATACAACAGTGTTCGCCCTTGGTAGTTGATCTGTGGGAGCATCATGGCATCGGTGTGTCCGTAGGCGAAACGAACAGTGATATTATCGGAAAACCTGACCCCGTCTTCCACATCGATGTAACGCAGTTGCCCGCTCTCGTAAAGTGGTATGATGTTTTCTTGCAGGAACGATGGCTTTTCACGATGGTTGGGGAAAAGTGCCCAATCCCAGTGTTGCTTGTTGCTCCAATAGGTGGCATTCCTGAATGCCGGTACCAGCTGATTTCCTTCGCGCATAATGGCGCCCCCCACATGGTCGAAATGAAGGTGCGTGAGGAATACGTCGGTGATATCGTCCCGATGGAAACCGTGCTTGGCCAGTGATCCGTCCAGCGTATCGTCGCCGTGGCGGTAATAGTGGCTGAAAAACTTCTCGTTCTGTTTGTTGCCCAGTCCCGTGTCGACCAAGGTGAGCCGCTCATCTTCTTTGATTAATAACAGCCGGGCTGCCCAGGTACACATGTTCCGGTCGTCGGCAGGGTTGGTGCGTTGCCAGATTGATTTAGGTACAACACCAAACATGGCGCCGCCGTCGAGCTTAAATAATCCAGTATCAATGGGATATAGTTCCATACGTAGTCTTATCGTCGTTGGTCAACTGTTAAAGGTAAAAAATACCCGCCAAATATGGCGACTAAAGCACAAAAATAGCTTGATATCTTTTTTGAAATTACGCTAAAACGATAAACAATACTGGTATACAGTTATTTAACTTAGTGTATATTTTACAAAAAGCTGATTTTCAATTAATTTTGCTTTATTATATGGGTTTTTAATCCATACCTTTGTCGCATTAATTCATAAAAATACTTAATTTTTTGCTATGAATGCTTCAAAAAAAGCTATTCCAGAGCTAAATTACCTTTTTATCAAGGGCAGTGAAAAGGTACACTATCAACAAAGCGTGGCGGAATTGGTTGAGTATGCTGTTATCAACGGCGAGGGGAGCTTGTCCGAATCCGGGGCGTTGGCGGCTGATACAGGCCGCTTTACCGGGCGAACGCCGTACGATCGTTTCATCGTTTCCGATGCGCTTACCGAAAACACCGTTTGGTGGGGCGACGTTAACCAGCCAATATCGACGGCGTCGTTTGAATTCCTGTTTAAAGCGGTTGGGACGTACTTGAGCGATAAGGACATCTTTGTACGCGATGCAGTGGCAGGGGCCGATGGGGATTACAGCATTGGGATCCGGGCGGTGACCGAGACGGCCTATCAAAGTGTGTTTGTGAACAACCTGTTTATCCGTCCGGCGGCACCGGACCCGTCCCAACAGCCCGAATGGTCGATTCTGGCCGCCCCCGGCTATACCTGCGCCGAGCCCGAACGCTATGGGCTGCATCATCCGAATTTCGTCGTCATCAATTTTACAAAAAAAGTAGTGCTGATTGCAGGAACGGGTTATACGGGTGAAATTAAGAAAGGTATTTTTTCTGTCATGAATTTTATATTGCCGTTGCAACGGCAGGTGCTTTCCATGCACTGCGCGGCCAATACAGATACGCAGGGGCATACGGCGCTGTTCTTTGGGCTTTCGGGTACCGGAAAGACAACGCTTTCAGCCGACAGGGATCGGATGCTGGTGGGCGACGACGAGCATGGCTGGAACGACCATGGGATTTTTAATTTCGAGGGTGGCTGTTATGCCAAATGTGTTGGACTGGACGAAAGCAAGGAACCCGAGATTTTCCATGCCGTGCGTTTTGGTGCACTGATTGAGAACATCCGGTATGTGCCTGGTACGCGTTCGCCGAATTACGACGATGTTTCCAAAACGGAGAATACCCGTGTGGCGTACCCGATTAACCATATTATGGGTAGCGTAACGCTTGGCCAGGCGTCTGCGCCCAAAGATATTTTTTTCCTAACGGCCGATGCGTTCGGCGTGTTGCCGCCGGTGTCGTTGCTTTCGACCACACAAGCCATGTATCACTTTATGTCGGGCTATACGGCTAAGGTGGCGGGAACCGAAGATGGGATTAAGGAACCAAAGGCGGTTTTTTCTGCTTGTTTCGGCGAAGCATTTTTGCCATTGCACCCGGCGCATTACGCTGAACTGCTGCGGGAGCGTCTAGCGGGCAGCACCATTAACGTCTGGTTGGTGAATACGGGGTGGATCGCCGGTCCGTATGGCGTTGGCCGCCGGATCAAACTGGCCTACACCCGGTCTATTATCAAGGCTGCGTTGAACGGAGTTTTGAAAGAGGCCACGTTCCAAACGCATCCCGTGTTTGGACTCCGTTTCCCGACGAGTTGTCCCGATGTGCCGGATGCGGTGCTCAACCCGGTGCAATTGTGGGCCGATGAAAATGCATATTATGCGAAAGCCAACCAGCTTGCCGGGCGTTTCATCGATAATTTTAAGCGATATGGGGAGGAGGTGAGCAAGGATGTGCTGGATGCATCGCCGACCGTGATGGAGTCGGCATCGATGATGTAATTGTTTAGTAAATCGCATATGTGCCCCTTGGAGCAAGTGCTTCAGGGGGCTTTTTTATAGGATGCCAGCCGTTCATAAATAGCGCAAACGATTGTTTGGCAAAATGACATGGTTATTCGTAGGCTAATTTGCATATTGCACGTCAGTTTGATAGATGATACTGGTTTTCCTTTTATGAATGATTTTAATCCAGCGCAATTGGCCTCGGTGGCAAGTGAATTCGATATCGAAGGTAGCGTGGTCACCGTCGCGGCAATCGGATCGGGACATATCAACGATACCTTCCGGGTAGTTGCCGATGAGCCGGGATCAGCACATTACTTGCTTCAGCGGGTGAATCATCATGTATTCAAAGATGTAGCCGCGGTAATGGATAATATTGAACGGGTAACCAACCATTTAAAAGCGCGCTATGCCGCTGGTTTTAAAAATATAGAGGTTGATCGCTGTGTGTTGACGTTGATACCGACAACAGGTGATGAGTTGTACCATCGGGATGAGGAAGGTAATTTCTGGCGGATGTTGATATTGCTGGAAGACACGCGGAGTTATGATATTGTGGAAAGTCCCCAGCAGGCGAGGGAGGGCGGACGTGCGTTCGGGCAGTTCCAGCGTTTGCTGGCCGATTTGGATGTCGATCTTATCCATGAGGTGTTGCCCGATTTTCACCATATCGGGAGTCGCCTGGCGCAACTTAACCGTGCGGTCGCCGCGGATACTACGGGCCGCGTTAAACGGGTACAACCGGAATTGATGTTTATCAACGAGCGGGTGCGGCGCATGCATGCCATTTTAGACCTGGCGACGGAAGGACGGTTACCTGTGCGCATTACGCACAACGACACCAAATTCAACAATGTATTACTGGATGCCAATGATCGTGCACAATGCGTTATTGACCTGGATACCGTTATGCCGGGATACGTAGCGTACGATTTTGGCGATGCTATACGGACCATCATCAACCGTGCGGCCGAAGACGAAGCCGATCTGGATAAGGTCCGATTGAATATCCCGTTGTTTGAAGCGTATGCCGATGGGTATTTCGAGGAAGCTCATCATTTTCTGACCCCAAACGAGGTGGAGTCGCTGATGGAAGGGGTGTTGCTGTTTCCGTACATGCAGGCAGTACGGTTTCTGACCGATTTTTTAGCCGGTGATCATTATTATAAAATTCGTCATGCCGACCATAATTTGCAGCGTACGCGGGCACAGCTTAAGTTGGTCAGCGAACTCGAAGCTCACGAAACAGCACTGCGCGCTATCGTAACCCGGGTAGCGGATAGCTACGTATACCAATGAACATCATCCATGTTCCTTTCCTGGAAGACATCAACGCGCATACAACCGCCGGTGAGTTGCTGGTATCGATGGATTCACTGGCCGGCACGGTGCTAAAGGAAGTGTCCTGGGAAGCCTTTCCATACCACCCGTACGTTCACTTCACGATAGCCCATACCGCTATCGGTATCGTACTGTTATATGACGTGCAGGAAAGACACGTAAAGTCGGTGTATCACCATACGAACGATCCGGTGTACAAAGACAGCTGCGTGGAGTTCTTCCTCTCATTTGATGGGGTGAATTATTATAATATGGAATTTAACCATCTGGGAACCGGGTTGATAGGGTATGGCCCGGCAGTGAAGTCGGCACGGAGACGGATGCCGGCGGAAACGATTAAGCAGGTGAAGACGTACAGCTATATTTCTCCGGACCCGCAGGAAAACGGTGACACGGCGTGGCGACTTTTGCTGCACGTCCCGTTTACCGTCTTTGAGAACCATGCGATCGATTCGCTGGCCGGCATGCGGTGCACTGGCAATTTTTATAAGTGCGGGGATGACCTGCCGGAACCGCACTATGTGGCGTGGAATCCGATGGATCATCCGACGCCTAACTTTCACCTGCCTCAATGTTTCGGGACATTGATATTTCAAGGCCGGCAGCAATAATTCGTTGATGATTAAACGAAGTATTGTTGGAATTTAAATTCTAATAACCTATCTTTGCACCCTCATTTAGGAATATAGTAACACGAAGATAAAATGAAGAAAGACTTACATCCAGCGAATTACAGATTGGTGGTTTTCAAGGATATGTCAAATGATTACTCGTTTGTAACGAAATCATGCATCGATGCCAAAGAGACCATTCAATGGGAGGATGGAAATGAGTATCCATTGGTGAAACTTGAAATTTCACACACTTCCCACCCTTTTTATACCGGTAAAATGAAATTAGTCGATACCGCAGGCCGTATTGACAAATTCCGTAGCCGTTATAACAAAAAGTAACCGGACAACAGGTGAAAAAATATTAGTCCCGATATTTTATCGGGACTTTTTTATTTTAGCCGTTCAAATGGAAACCTATGCATATCGTTTTATTTGACAAGGCGGAATGGCGGATAGGGCTTTATCCATTGACGCTGACGCGTCCCGTGGCCGATTTGCGGGTGGGCATTCTCACCATCGCCGGGAAATGGGCGAAATGGTTGAATGCGCCTTATTCGTTTCTGACGGAAGGCTACCTGCAGGAGAAATACCCCATAGGGCACCTGAGCAATGACGTCTTGCTGGTCCGGGGAAACTGTTGTCCGGATAGCCGTCTGGTCGACGCAGTAACGTCGTTGCGTACCGGTGAAGCACTGTGGTCTGGAGATGATATGCTGGCGTTGCGCACTACCGGGGAAGCGCTGAACGACGGCGAGCTACCTCCGCCGACTGATTATTCTCCTACGTATTATCACCACCAGGTGACAATGATCAACCATCCCGAAGATATTTTCTTGCAGAATGGCGAACAGCTAACGCTGGATTTTGCCCGGTTGACAACAGGCCGTCAATCGGCAATATTGTCGGAAAGTAACCGTTTCATTGGTGACTGGTTTTTTGCTGAGGAAGGGGCGTGGGCAGAATGTGCTACGTTCAACAGTACAAAAGGACCGATCTATCTGGGCAAGAACAGTGAAGTCTGGGAAGGCAGTCTCATCAGGGGAGCCTTTGCATTGGGCGAAAATGCCCAGGTGAAAATGGGAACCAGGATTTACAGTAATGTCTCCGTTGGACCCGACTCCCGGGTGGGCGGCGAGCTTAACACTTGTGTCATCTGGGGGCGTTCGGCCAAAGGACACGACGGCTACCTCGGAAGCGCGGTGCTGGGCGAGGGGTGCAATTGGGGTGCCGATACGAATAATTCGAATTTAAAGAATAATTATAAATCCGTACGTTTATATGATTATAGCCAGCGCGGATACCGGGATACCGGATTGCAATTTTGCGGCATCGTGATGGCTGATCATGTACGGTGCGCCATCAATACAGCTTTCAATACGGGTACGGTAGTAGGGGTGGGAGCAAGTGTTTATTGCACCGGCATGTCGCCGACGTTTATTCCCGACTTCTCCTGGGGAAGTACCGAGGGGTTTTCGGATTACCGGCTGGAGAAACTCTTTGAGACGCTTGAGTCCGTTTATGAGCGAAGGAATCTTCACTTTGATGACGTGGAAAAAAGACTGCTGACGGCGGTGTTCGAACGCACGCGCAAACATCGGCGGTATTGAATTACCAATATATAATGTTAAACCCTTAATTATTATAACGATAAAGAACATGACACGGAAAAAAATTGTTGCCGGGAATTGGAAAATGAACCTTGATTATCAGCAGGGGATCAGTCTTTTTTCGGAAATCGTGAATATGGCTAACGACGAGGTGATAGGCAACCAGGGGGTGGTGGTTTGTGCCCCGTTTATCCATCTCCATGGCATCGCTCAATTGGCCGGCAGTATGTCGCGCGTCAACGTTGGCGGACAGAATATCTATTTTCAGGAATCGGGTGCCTACACCGGCGAGATATCGGCGTCCCAACTGAAATCGACCGGGGCGACCTACGTCATTTTGGGGCATTCCGAACGGCGCGCGTATTTCCATGAAGATGACGATCAGCTTAGTAAAAAAGCGGACGCTGCACTGAAACATGGGCTGAAGCCGATTTTCTGTATCGGCGAAACGCAGGAGGAGCGCGAATCCGACCGTTTTTTCGACGTGATCGGTACCCAGTTGGAAAAAGGGATATTTCATTTGGCCGACAGCGATTTCAGTGACGTCGTGCTTGCTTATGAACCCGTATGGGCCATCGGCACGGGACTTACCGCAACGCCGGAACAGGCGCAGGAGGTCCATGCATTTATCCGCAATGAGGTGGCAAGCCACTATAACCAGGATATAGCCGATCATACGACCATTTTATATGGCGGAAGCTGTAACCCCAAAAATGCACCTGAGTTGTTTGCTCAACCGGACATTGACGGCGGTCTTATCGGTGGCGCATCGTTGAAATCCCGTGATTTTATCGATATCGCCAAAGTGTTCAATCGCTGAAACGGTCGGGTGATGAGGTACAGTGAAGTTTTGTTTTCCTGCACGGGTGGTGAAGACTGGCATCGGGATATCCTGATTAATGATTTGGGCGACCTGGGTTTTGATACGTTCGAAGCGCGGGAAAGTGGGTTTGCAGCTTACATCGCATCGGCCCAGTTCGACCGATCGGCGCTGGAATCATTATTGATCCATCAGCCGGTTGGTTTTGAGGTATCTTACATTGTTACGGAGATTGAGCCACAGAACTGGAACACGGTGTGGGAGCAGAATTTCGAACCGGTCGTTGTAGCAGGCCAGTGTTATGTCAGGGCTACCTTCCACGCTCCTGCCCCTGAATATCCCTACGAAATCGTTATCGACCCGAAAATGGCATTCGGTACCGGGCACCATCAAACGACTTCGTTAATGATGCAGCAGCTGTTAAAGGAAACATTTGAAGGGAAAACGGTGTTGGATATGGGGTGCGGTACAGGTATCCTCGCTATATTGACAGCCAAACTGGGGGCAGCACAAGTTTTTGCGATAGATAACGACCCGGTATGTGTAGCCAGTGTAGAAGAAAACAAATTACGGAACGATACTGCGCACATCGTAACGGCCTGCGGCACTACAGATTTAATACAGGGTCGCCGGTTTGATGTAATCCTGGCAAATATTAACCGCAACATTTTGTTGGATCAATTGGCAGATTATGCCCGGTCGCTGGCACGGAATGGCGCTTTGTATATGAGCGGCTTTTACGAAGGGCACGATTTGGATGTATTGCGAAATGCGGCGGCACAGCATAATCTAGCATATAGGGACCATGAGGTGCTAGACGGCTGGGCGGCAGCACAGTTTATAAAAGAATAAAAGGCATGCGGGTACATTTCATAGCTATTGGTGGCAGTATTATGCATAATCTCGCGATAGCGCTGGCTAAAAAGGGCTACCTCGTCAGCGGTTCGGACGATCATATTTATGAACCATCGCGTACCAACCTCGAAAAGGAAAACCTGTTGCCGGAGCCCGGCTGGGACCCTGCGCGTATTACGGAAGATATTGACGCTGTGGTGTTGGGAATGCACGCAAAAGAAAACAATCCTGAATTGAAGAAGGCCCAGGAGATGGGCATACGTATCTATTCCTATCCGGAATTTATCTACGAGCAGGCGACCGAGAAAACCAGGGTGGTGATTGGAGGAAGCCACGGGAAAACAACGATTACGAGCATGATTATGCATGTGCTCAAGTCGATCGGCCGGGAGTTCGATTACCTGGTAGGTGCGAAACTGGACGATTTTGAACATATGGTTCAATTAACGAAAGATGCTCCGCTCATCATCATCGAAGGCGACGAATACCTCGCATCGGCTGTCGACCAGCGACCCAAATTCCATTTATATAAACCACATATCGCCCTCATTAGTGGGGTGGCGTGGGACCACGTTAACGCTTTTCCTACGTTTGAAAACTATGTGGACCAATTCCGGTTATTTATAGAAACTATTGAGCCAAAGGGCACGTTGGTTTATAATAAAGAAGACAAGACGTTGCAGGAACTGGTGTTGGAAGATCAATCCAAGATAAACAAGCACGGTTACCGCACACCGGAGTACACCATCAATAAGGGGATCACCTATATGCATACCCATGTTGGTGAGGTGCCGTTACAGGTTTTTGGCAGGCACAACCTTTCCAATATTGCTGCCGCATTTACCGTTTGTGAATGGCTTGGCGTGGAGCGTGACGAATTTTATACCGCTATCCGGAAGTTTAAAGGGGCAACACGAAGGCTGGAATATGTGGCCAGCGATAACGATAGCGTGGTTTATCAGGATTTTGCACATACCCCCGCCAAGTTAAGGGCTAGTATCCATGCGCTCAAAGAGCAGTTTCCTGATAAAGCACTGGTTGCCATTATTGAACTTCATACTTACAGCAGCCTGAATGAAGCTTATCTGAATGAGTACCGGGACACCATGCAGGAGGCTGAATACCCGGCGGTATTCATCAACCAGGAAGCATTGAAGCAACGGAATGCCGAAACGATTACCGAAACGACACTAAAGCAAGCGTTTAATCAGCCTGACCTCGTCTATTTAGATGGCATCGACAGGATGAAGGATTACCTGGACGATCTGTCGTCGACAGGAAAGAACCTCTTGTTTATGAGTTCGGGGAATTACGGTGGCATAAATCTTGTTAATTTTGCAGATAGGTTTTTATATAAAGGATAATTTTAACTATATTCGACGCTACATCATCTTACCAATGAATACATTAGGGAAAAAAATCAGACTTTTGCGACACCAGAGAGGGTGGAGCCAGGAAGATGTCGCCAAACGGCTGGATATATCCATCCCGGCATTTTCGAAAATAGAAACCGGCATTACGGATGTCAACCTATCCCGTTTGGATCAGATATCCCGTCTTTTTGATCTGACCATCGTTCAGTTGCTGGCCACAACAGACTCGGAAGAGGAAAAGAAGTATACTGCGGAACTGACCGTGCTGAAGAAGAAGCTTCAGGAGCGCGAAACAGAGGTTATCGAGTTACAGAAGAAGGTGATTGACCTATACGAGATGCTGCACAAAAAAGCGTTGGTATAATGCCATAAAAAGCCCGTCGATATCGTCGGAAAAATCCAGTCGATATTGAAACGGGCTTCGTTGTGCGATTGTTATTCAGCAACCCCGTGGATGTTGGCTATCCAGTGGGTGGCGGTGTGAGTATGTGTTTTCTTCAAATATAGGGTGGTTGTAATTAATAATCGTCGTCCTCGAAATCATCATCGTCAAATTCTTCCAGTGAATCAAGCTCATCCAATTCGAAATCATCTTCATCATCGAAAAGATCGTCTGAATCCTCGTCTTCAGGACCCGTGTCAAACGTGATCAGCATGTCGTCCTCCAACATCGCTAAATCAGTGTCATGCATCATTGGCGTTTCCATAATCATGTAAATAAATACTGTGTTATTTTATAGGATAAAAATAGCAAGATTTTAATTCAAAGCATATTTTTTAAAAAAATATATCGGCAGGCTATTCACTTGCGTCACCTATCGTATTCTCCTCTCGCACAACTTCTTTCAGTTTCGGCAAATCGGCTGTTGTAGCTATCCCGAAATGATCCATAAAAAGATCGCTCGTGGCGTATAGGATAGGTCTTCCCAATGTATCGGCTTTTCCGGCGATTTTAATCAATTCCTTTTCCAGTAAGCGGTGTACCGAATAATCGCAATTAACCCCACGTATCTGTTCAATCTCCAGCTTGGTGATGGGTTGCCGGTAGGCAATAATGGCCAATGTTTCAAGTGCCGCGGGACTAAGTTTCTTTTTGGACCGGTGGGCTTGCAGCTGGTTGATGGTATTGTAATATACCGGTTTGGTGAGGAACTGATATCCGTTGTTGATGTATCGCAGTTCAAGTATTTGTTCGTCCTGCAGGTAGCGGTCGCTGATTGCATTAAGTGCTTCGATGACCGTATCCTCAGCAATTTCGGTTTCATATAGCACAGCGAGGACCTGTCGGATTTCTGTAACGCCAATACCCATTTCCGAAGCGTAGATGAGTGCTTCAATTTGCCGGGTTAGCTGTTCGCTATTTTTTGCCTTCATTTATTAATCGATTTTAATAATCGATAACCTGCTCCTCCATGGCCCGGGGTATTTCCCTGAATTCATACTTTTGTGTACGAAGTTGGGGTTCAAATCCCGCCGCACGGATGGCATCCTGTATGGATTTGGAGGTAAAGCGGTGTGGGGCGCCCGCGGCCGAGACTACATTCTCTTCGATCATGATTGACCCGAAATCGTTGGCGCCGGCATGCAGGCATAATTGGGCCACAGGTTTACCTACAGTGAGCCATGACGCCTGTATGTTCCTGACGTTTGGCAACATGATCCGGCTCAATGCGATCATCCGGATATATTCTTCGCCGGTTACGTTGTTGGTGATGCCACGCAGGCGTTTAAGCAATGTGCCGTCATCCTGAAATGGCCACGGAATAAAAGCGATGAATCCATGGGCGCCGTCTGGTCGCTCAGCCTGCACCTCCCGTATCCATACAAGATGTTCAAATCGTTCTTCTATGGTCTCGATGTGACCGAACATCATGGTTGCCGAAGTAGGCAGATTTACCTGGTGTGCGGCGCGCATCACGTCCAGCCATTCTTGGCCCCCGCATTTCCCCTTGGAAATGAGTCGCCGTACGCGGTCATTTAATATTTCCGCTCCAGCGCCCGGCAACGAGTCGAGCCCTGCTTCCTTGAGTGCGCGGAGTACTTCAATGTGGGGCATGCCTTCCAATTTGGCAACGTGCGCAATTTCAGGCGGGCCCAGTGCATGCAGCTTTAGCTGCGGATAAAGCGCTTTCAGCTCCCTGAACAGGTCGGCATAAAACGACAGTCCGAGCTCGGGGTGGTGTCCGCCCTGTAGAAGCAACTGGTCGCCGCCGAAGCGGAACGTTTCCTCAATTTTGCGCTTATACGTGTCGATATCGGTGATGTAACTATCTTCATGACCGGGCCTGCGGAAAAAATTGCAGAATTTGCAGTTGGCAATGCACACATTGGTGGTGTTGACATTCCGGTCGATCTGCCAGGTCACCTTGCCGTGCGGTACCTGAATTTTTCGTAGTGCATTGGCCACGTACGATAAGTCAGCAATAGGCGCGTGGTGATATAAGTACACCCCTTCGTCGATAGAGAGAAACTCAAAATTCAGCGCCCGGCTAAGTAAGTTTTCGACGTTCATAAACGCAAAGATACGCAGTTTTTGACAATCGCGGCAGGTTTTAACGATGTGTTGGATTTTATTCCGCCGGAGTCAGTTTGAGGAGCATGCCGGGACCCTCCGTCAGCACATAAATGTACCCGTCCGGGCTCTGTGCAATATGCCTTACCCGACCAATGCCCTGTAGCAGTTTTTCCTCATGGGCATAATTGCCGTTTTTCAATTCTACACGGGAGACATGCGTCAACGCCAATGCCCCCGAAAACAGGTTGCCCTGCCATTCGGGAAACTTATTGCCAGTGTAATATAGTAATCCACAGGCAGCAATAGACGGGGTCCAATAATGGATGGGTTGTTCCATGCCTTCTTTTTCGGTGAGCTCCGAGATGATGGCACCACTATAATCGATTCCGTAGGTGATGACGGGCCAGCCGTAGTTTTTCCCTTTCTCGATACTATTGAGTTCATCGCCGCCGCGTGGCCCATGTTCGGTGGCATACAGGATGTTGTGCGTACTGTCATAAGCCAATCCCTGCACATTGCGGTGGCCGTAGGACCAGATGGATGGCCTGGCAAAAGGCGTGTCTGCGAATGGGTTGTCGTCCGGTACACGGCCGTCATCGTACAGTCGGTGAATTTTGCCCATATCGTTTGATAAGTCCTGTGCGTTTTCCTTTACCCCCCGCTCGCCGGTGGTGAAATACAAATAGCCCGCGTTGTCGAAAGCAATCCGGCTACCGAAGTGTACGCCAGCCGTGGATAAGGGAGTCGTTTGGTATAAGGTTTCCAACGCGGTGATTTCTATACCCGTTAAACGGAACCGGATTAAGGTCGTGCTGCCACCCCCTTGTCCCGGCAGTGCACAGGTGGCGTAGATCCAGCCATTTGCGTCGTATTGCGGGTGGGATTGGATATCGAGTAGCCCGCCCTGCCCACGTTCGTAAGCTTCAGGAAACCCTTCCAGTTTCTCTCCCGTGTACCGATCGTTTTGGAAGACCAATATTTCCCCCTTCCTTTCGGTAACCAACATCCGGCCATCCGGCAACCAGGCCATACCCCACGGGTTCTCTAGTCCCGAATATAGCGTGTCGACGTAGAAAGCGGCCTTTTCCGTCTGAACGGGCTGCCCGGTTTGGGGAGAGGTGTCGTTGTTACGCTCGCCGCTGTCCGTGCACTGTAAGCATAACGCGCCTATACCAATCGCGTAATATAGCAAGCGTGTCTTCTTAAATGTCATGTTGTACTACCTTTCGAACGCCAAATATAGGAAATGTTGGTGGGGCATAACGAGGTGTTGCCTATCAATATGCGCTAAATATTTGTATATATGTAACCAGATTGTTAAGTTTGTAACAACCAATTAATAAACACACCTTGTTGAACAAAACCACCATTGAAACGGATGTCGAGTTGCTTAGTCGGATGGGCAAAGACGACCAGGGCGCTTTCGAGGAGTTATACCGGCGTTATTGGCGACGTTGCTACATACAGGTTTTGCGTCGTTCGGGAGATGAGAAGCTGGCTGAAGATATTACGCAAAATGTTTTTGTATCGCTTTGGGAAAAACGAAAATCACTCCGGGTGCAGCACATTGGCGCGTACTTGTTTTCTGCGGTGCGGTTCCGTTTTATTACCTACTTAAAGTCCGAGTTACACAAGGAGACTTACGCGCTTCATGTGCTAGGCAATGAGCGTGACTCACGGAATCCGGTTGAAGCTTCTATACGGATTAAGGAGCTCAACGAGGCTATTGATAAAGGTGTAGCAATGATGCCGCCAAAAACCAAAACCATTTATACATTGAGCCGATCCGAACATTATTCGATTAAAGAGATTGCGAATAAACTCAACCTGTCGGAGAAAGCGGTCGAATATCACATCACACAGTCGCTGAAGACATTGCGGATTGCATTAAAAGACTTTCTCACCGTCATCTTCCTTCTCCAGGAATTTTTTAAATAAATTTTTAGGGATCGCGCCGTTTCAGCAGACTCTTCTATTAAACAGACTAAAAAATACCTGCGAATTATGGGTAGGGAGAGTTTTCACCAGTTACTGCAACGTTACCTCGACGGCCGGTGTACACCCGCGGAAGAACGGTTGGTGGACCACTGGTATCATATGCTGGTAAGGGATAATAAATACGAAATCGACCCATCGAACTTAGCTGCGTTGGAAGATGCAATGTGGGAGAAAATCCATGAGCAGGTTAACGACCATTCCGTTGCGGGCTTGACTCGCCGGCAGCTGTTACGGGCAAAACGTATTCGCTATACCTTGATAGCTGCATCCATTGCCTTATTAATTACTGTGGGTACAATCAGCTACCTCCGCATCGTTTGCTATCCGGTAGCACCTTCGTTTACAAGCCATGTTGCTTTGGATAGTAATATCGTGGTCGTTAAAAATAATACGCATCACCGAATGAATATCATTCTAGCGGATGAGTCGTTGGTGGAGTTATACCCTGGCGCACAGCTTCAATACCCCAAGCATTTCGACGGGCACAGCCGGGAAGTTCGACTGACCGGGGATGCCTTTTTTTCGGTAGCGGCCGACAGAGAAAATCCATTCTGGGTATTTCACGAAGGCATGATTACGAAAGTGCTGGGAACCAAATTCAAGATTAAAGCACCCAGGGGAAATGCCAAAGGGGAGGTAATCGTGTATTCGGGGAAGGTAGACGTATTTTATAACGTCGGACGGCGCAATATGATGAGGCGGATATTATCGGCCCCGGAAAGTGTATCAATCACGACGAACCAACGTGCCGTATTGCTGGCTAAGAACCTGGAAGAAACGGTAACTGAGAACCCATTGCCAATAAGGGGGCGGGTGGATGCTATACGCAACGAAACGTTCAGGGACATTCCGATGACTTCGCTGGCCAAGACATTGAGCGAACTTTATGCGCTGGATGTTGCTGCGGATAGTAGCCTGTCGCATACTACTTTTACAGGCGATATCAGCGGTATCGGTCTTTTTAAACAGCTGGATATCATTTGTATGGTTACGGATACCCGTTATGAGGTAGTAGGTACGACAATTTACTTAACACATAAATACTGACCCATAAATTGAACGCAAGGAATAACCAAACACACGAGCCTGCACGTTAGTTATAGTGCTTAGCAGCACGCAGAATAAAAATTGAACCAAAAATAAACGATGATGAAGAAATTAAAAACTTAACCACAAAAAAACCGGCAATATGGGGGTATTGCCGGCGACCGCCCGACCACGCGTGATCGGGGTTAATTTACAGTCCAAAAAAACGTTTAACGAACTATAAACTTTTCAAAAGTATGAAAAAAGATCGAATTATTGCGTTAACCAAAACTGCGATGAGACTAACCTTTTTATATGTCCTTATTACGTCGATTGTCGTGTTTACAAGCCATGCAACAGAGGTTGATGCCCAGGGCGCGCTTGATAAACGGATCGAATTATCTGGCAAACGCACAACGATAAAAGAGTTGATCACTACACTGGAGGAACAATCTGGCGCACACTTCATCTACAGCTCTTCGACCATAAAAACCAACCGGAAAATCAAAGTCATTTCGCTTGACGGCGAGTTGTCGCAGGTACTCAATCGTGTTTTCAGACCAATTGGCATCGATTATAAGGTAGCGCACGATAAAATATTGCTTTTCAGTATTTATCAGGAACTGACCATTACCGGTAAGGTTACCGACGCGACCAACAGCATGCCAATATTAGGTGCGGCGGTGAAGGTAAAAGGTACTTCGAGGGGCACCAGTACTAACGACGATGGTAAGTTTTCGCTGGCTGTAATGCCCAACGAAACGGTGGAAGTGAGCTACATCGGGTTCGCGGCCCAGGAATTTGTGGTAGATAGCAACCGGCGTGTTTACGACATCGCTTTGCAGGCATCGCTCAGTACCTTGGATGAAGTGGTGGTGGTGGGCTATGGTACCCAGCTTCGAAAAGATGTAACGGGCTCAGTGGCTGTGGTCGATGTAAAGGAACTGAAACAGCAGCCGGCGGCCAGCCCGATTGAAGCCCTACAGGGAAAAGCCACAGGTGTGCAGATCATTAATACCGGTGCGCCGGGCGCCACGCCGCAAATACGCATCAGGGGGTTCAGTACCATTAACAACAACGACCCACTATATATCATCGATGGTATGCCCTATGAAGGGAAATTGGGCTGGTTGAACGCCAGCGATATCGAAAGCATGCAGGTGCTGAAAGACGCCTCGGCGGCTTCCATCTACGGGGCCCGCGCCAACAATGGTGTGGTGATTATCAGTACGCGGAAGGGCACCACAGGTGCACCGAAAATCACGTTCGATACCTACTACGGCACGCAGCAGCCCAACCGCAGTCGGTTCCCCGAGTTCCTGAACCCGATGCAGTTCGGGGAATATGTGTATGAGCGCTTTAGAAATGCCGGTCAGACACCGGGCACCAGTGAAACCACCGGTACGAATTACGGGTCGGACCCGGACCATCCCACTTTACCGGAGTACCTCTTGGCAGGGTCTGCCACGGGACATGACGTAACCGCTGCGGCTGCTGACCCCGCCAACTACAATTATGCCATGGATGCCGCCCAGTTTTACCAGATTACCAAAGCCAACCCTGCGGGTACCGACTGGTTTGATGCCATTACCCGTAACGCCCCCATGCAGAATTACCAGTTGAGTATACTCGGTGGTAGTGAAAATGCGACTTACGCGATAAGTGGTGGCGCATTCAAGCAGGAAGGCACGTTCAAGCATACCGGCTTTGAGCGGTTTACCATCCGTAGCAATACCCAGTTCAAGTTTTTAAATGATCGGGTTACCTTAGGAGAGAACATGCAATATTCCTATACCAGTGGCCATGGTTTTGGCGTGAATGAAAACAGATCGGGTGATTACCAGGGAGAAGGGTCGCCTATCGGGTGGGCCTACCGCATACAGACCATCATCCCGGTATATGATATCATGGGCAATTTTGCCGGCACCCGAGGCAATAAAATGGGAAATGCAGATAACCCACTGGCGGTATTATACCGCGCCAAAGACAACGACAACCGCAGTGGCCAGTTTTTCGGAAGCGCTTTTGCCGATGTCGAGCTGGCCAAAGGACTCAATTTCCGGAGTACGTTCGGGTTGCGCTATGAGAATTACAACGGCGTTTCCATCGGTTACCCCAATCCGGAGCGTTCTGAGGGGAGCTTCACCAATAACACCCTCCGTGAATACCAAGGGTATAATTCCGAATGGACGTGGTCGAATACCGCGACCTACAAAAATACGTTCAGTGATGTGCACGACCTGACCTTACTGCTAGGTACGGAAGCGGTGGAATCAAACTGGCATGAGCTGGTAGGTAATGGTAACGAATTCTTCATCGCCGGTGATATGAATTATTACTACCTCAACACGGCTGCGAATACCAGTGCGGGTAGCTCGGGGTCGGAAGGATCGCTTTTCTCCGTTTTCGGCCGGGTCGATTATTCGTTTGACGATCGTTATTTATTGTCTGCGACGGTTCGTCGCGATGGTTCATCCAATTTCGGGCCGGAAAACCGCTACGGTACCTTCCCGGCAGCCAGCGTGGCGTGGCGGATCTCTAATGAAAATTTCATGAACACCGTGACGTGGATCGATGACATGAAGTTCCGCGCAGGCTACGGCGTTACCGGCAACCAGCGCATCCCCACGTTTCAGTTTGTCAGGAGATATGCGTCTGCGCTTAACTATTCCTTCTATCCCATCAGCGGGGGCAATGAGTTGGCTAGCGGCCTGTGGACGAGCAATTACGATAACCAAGGGGTAAAATGGGAGGAGGCCAAGTCGGTAAACGTGGGTCTTGATTTCACACTTTTCGATAACCGCATCGACGGGGCTATCGAGTGGTTTGATCGGCGCACCGAGGGCGTGCTGTACCCCGTTCCGCAACCCTCGGCTGCCGTGGGTACGGGGTCTTCGCCATTCATCAACTCTGGCGATATGCAGAATACCGGTTTCGAGGTGTCACTAAACTACCATTACACAGGGGGTACGGATGAAGGCGCTTTCCAGTTTGACGTGGGAGCCTTCTTCTCCAAATATACCAATGATATCATCCAATTGGCACCCTCGGTTACCGAACAGCCATACCTGACACTGCGCGGGGTAACCACCTCCATATTAAAAGCAGGAGCTCCCTTCGGTGCATTTTATGGCTACCAGGTGGCGGGCATCTATCAGGATGATGCCGACATCGCCAACAGCGCATCGTATGATGGCGCTCGCGTGGGAGGCTTTAAGTTTGCTGACGTATCCGGCCCGGAAGGCACACCGGATGGCATCATCGATGGAGCCGATCGTACGGTCATCGGCAATCCGCACCCGGATTTCATCTATTCGTTGAGTTTGAATGCGGCGTACAAACGGTTTGATATCAGCATGTTTTTCAACGGTTCGCAGGGCAATGATCTGTTCGACCTTACGCGGCAGTATACCGACTTTTATGCATTCCCCGGAGCTGTTAGTACGCGGGTGTTGGACGCCTGGAGCCCGAGTAATCCCACCAGCATGATGCCTTCGCCCAATGCCGATGCGCCGACCATTGAGTACCAGTCGTCCAGCTACTACGTGCAAGACGGTAGCTTTTTCCGGATGCGCAACCTGCAGTTGGGCTATACATTGCCTACGCAACGGATGTTTGGCGGCAAGGTGTCTAACTTACGCGTATATGGTAGCGTAACCAACCTGTTTACTATTACCGGTTATAGCGGCATGGACCCTGAGGTGAGCCAATACACGTCTGACTTTAGTGCACCGGGAGTAGATATGGGGGTATACCCCGTGCCGCGGCAGTACCTGTTGGGATTAAGTGTTACGTTTTAATGATCGGTAGTAGCAGATTTCAAACCATTAATTAGAAAAGAGATGAAATTATATTATAAGATATCCGCATTGATTGTACTGTTAGGTATCGGAGCCTGTGGCGATAGTTTCCTGGAGCGGAGCCCACAGGGCCAATTGGCTGATGAGCAGGTCCAGAACACCAAGGCGGTGGAATGGCTACTTACGGGGGCGTATGGCCTGATGAATGGCAATCGGAACGGTACGTGGGGCAACTATGCCTCCGCACCCAGCCAATGGCTTTTTGGTGACGTGGCGGCCGATAATGCACATAAGGGCAGCGAGCTGGCCGACCAGGCCGTACTGTTCGATATCGAAAGGCATACGGCCATAAGTGTAAACGAGCATCTGTCTACCATGTGGAATAACTATTATGAAGGCATAACCCGATGCAACACCACGCTCCGCCAGCTGAAAGTGGTGCAGGAAACCGCAACAGACAAATTTTCCGACCAACGGGCCAAGGAAATTGAAGCGGAAGCGAAGATGCTCCGGGGGCACTACTATTTCTTCCTATGGCGGGTGTTCAAAAACATCCCCTACATAGACGAGACCGTGTCTACCACCGAAGCGGCGCAGGTGCCTAACAACGTAGACGTTTTGCCGATGATTGAGGCAGATTTCCAATTCGCGGCACAAAACCTACCGTCGGACGGCGAACCGCCTTTTGGCGATGCAGGTCGCGTAAATCAGGTGGCCGCAAAAGCGTATCTCGGCAAGGTTTACCTGTACCAACAGAAATATGCAGAGGCCTTGGCGTTGTTTAAAGAGGTTATTGATGCCCGGCCCAACCTGGAAGGCCTTCCGTTCCTGAATAATTTCGACGTGAATACGGAGAACGGGCCGGAATCCATTTTTGCGGCACAGCATGCTATCAATCCCGATGGCAGTGGCGACAACGCCAATGTGGGCGACATGCTGGGTGGGCTGTACGGATCGGCACCGGCCAATTGCTGTGGGTTTTTCAATCCCAGCTTTGACTTGGTAAACTCCTTCCGGGTCACTTCGCAAGGGTTGCCCATGCTTGATGGCACCTTCCAAACGAATCCATATACGTCGGATTTTGGTCTTACCGGCAGTGCCAAGGACAATTATACGGTAGATAACACGCTTGCCGTAGATCCCCGGCTCGACTATACAGTAGGACGCAGAGGGGTTCCTTACCACGATTGGGGCGTTATGCCCGGTGATGCCTGGTTGCGTGACCCCGCATTTTCAGGGCCGTTTGTGGCTTATAAGCACATGATTGACCAGGCTGATTTTCCCGGTAATGTCCAGTCGGGCGGTACCAACTACGTGACCTCCCTAAATGTAAACATCATCCGCTTGGCCGATGTGTATTTGATGGCGGCCGAATGTGCGGCTGAGACAGGCGATCTGGCCTATGCGTTGGCACGGGTGAACAATGTGCGCGCCCGTGCGGCCAAGCTCCCGCACAAAACAGTAGGGGGCACCCCCGTGGCGGCATATAATGTGCAGCCCTATCCCGCATTTGGCGATAAAACGCATGCACTGAATGCCATCCGATTCGAACGCCGGTTGGAATTGGCGCTCGAAGGGCACCGGTTCTTCGATCTGGTGCGTTGGGGCATTGCCAAAGAGGTGCTTGAAGGGTATTCTGCTTTTGAAGGCAGTCTCATTAGTTCATACAGTGGACTCCAATTCACGGAGAAGAACAATTATTTCCCCATTCCGCAAGATCAGATAGATCGGAGTGCAGGCGCACTGGTGCAAAACTAAGGATCATTAAACAAATGCTATAATGAATACGAGAAGGAAATTCGTAAGGCAATTGAGTAGGGGTATGGCAGCGGCAGCTGCCTACCCGATTCTATCGCCGCTGCTTTCGTGCAATGGCCAACGTACCGGGGTTCAGGCCGAAACGACCGATACCAACGAATTGTTTTTTAAGATATCACTGGCCGAATGGTCGCTGAACCGGGCCCTTTTCGGTGGCCAGCTTGATCACCTCGATTTTCCACTATATGCCAAGGAGAATTTCGGCATCGATGCCGTGGAGTACGTCAACCAGTTTTTTATGGATAAGGCTACCGACCGGGCCTACCTCGGCGAGCTGAAAAAACGGTGCGACGACAATGGCATCACGAGTGTACTCATTATGTGCGATCTGGAGGGGGATTTGGGCGACACTGTACAGACTCAGCGGCGGACTGCTGTAGAAAATCACTACAAATGGGTAGAAGCGGCGCAGTTTCTGGGGTGCCACGCCATCCGTGTGAATGCCGCAGGAGAAGGAACGGCCGATGAGGTGGCGCAGTGCGCCGCCGAAAGTCTCACCGAATTGGCGACATTTGCCAGCGATTATGCTATTTCGGTCGTAGTGGAAAACCATGGCGGTTATTCGTCGAATGGCGAGTGGCTGAGCGGTGTGATGCAACGTGTAGCGCTTTCTAATTGTGGTACGCTACCGGATACCGGCAATTTTTGCGTCAAACGTACCGAACCGCTGGAGCAAACCATCGAAGCGTACCTGGCAACGGAATGTTTAGAAGAATACGACCGCTACAAGGGTACGGCCGAACTGTTGCCTTTTGCCAAGGGCGTGAGTGCAAAGACGTACGATTTTGATACGGACGGCAATGAATCCAGTATCGACTATAACCGCATGCTTAAGATGGTAAAAGATACGGGATTTACCGGATACGTGGGTATAGAGTACGAAGGGCATAGCCTTACAGCCAACGAAGGGATTACGAAAACCAAAGCGATGTTGGAGCGCATCGGTAGCAGTGTATAATGACATAGCCTATTAAAACAATGCCAACTGCCTATTAGAACAATGACATAGGTGCAATGTCAGGGTGTCTGCGAGCTTATGCTCCCGGGCACCCTTTTTTATTGCCGTAGTTTTTCGGTGCTAACCCCAACTATTTTCTATCTTAGCCCTTTCAATAGCCATGACAATACGCAAAAACGATAAACCAACCATACGCGCTTGGGCCATGTTTGATTGGGCCAACTCGGCCTATAACCTGGTCATCACATCGACTATATTTCCGGCTTATTATACTGCCATTACCTATACCGAAGCCTTTGGCGACCGTATTACTTTTTTCGGTATAGAAGTGGTTAATACGGCGCTGTCCAGCTTTGCGCTATCGGCTGCTTATCTTATCATGGCCGTGCTGCTGCCTATATTGTCGTCGGTGGCCGATTTTAAAGGCAATAAAAAGACGTTTATGATGGCGTTCACCTACCTAGGGGGGATAGCCTGCATGGGGCTGTTTTTCTTTAAATTGGAAACGCTTGAGTGGGGAATTATCTGCTTCACCCTGGCCGCTATGGGTTATGTAGGTGGGGTACTGTTCAACAACTCATACCTTCCGCAAATTGCTACCGTAGACCAACAGGATCGTGTAAGTGCACAGGGTTTTGCTTATGGCTATGTGGGGTGCGTTACCATCCAGATTATCTGTTTTGTGTTTATCCTCAAGCCGGAATGGTTCGGCATCACAGATCCCAGTTTTCCACCGCGGTTGTCGTTTTTGCTGGTTGGCCTATGGTGGATAGGGTTTGCGCAGATACCTTTCGTGAAATTACCCAAAGACGCGCGGAATAACGAACGTGTAACGCGGCATGTACTGCGGAAAGGGTTTGCCGAACTACGGGATGTATGGATGCGGCTGCGGGAAATACCAGAAATCAAACGGTTTCTCCCCGCCTTTTTCTGCTATGCCATGGGGGTGCAAACCGTGATGATCGTGGCGGCCGCATTTGGAGAAAAGGTACTGCATCTGGGTGCGCCTAAGCTGATTGCTACCATATTGTTGATCCAGCTGGTGGCCATTGGCGGCGCATACCTCATGTCGTTACTGGCCCGCTTTATCGGCAACGTGCGGGTGCTCATGCTGGTGGTGTGCGTGTGGATAGGGATATGCGTTTCGGCCTATTACATCCACCACGAGGTGCAATTTTATGTGTTGGCGGCGCTGGTAGGACTGGTGATGGGTGGGATCCAGTCGCTTTCGCGTTCCACGTATTCCAAACTGTTGCCTGCCGACGAAACCGATACGGCCTCCTTTTTCAGCTTTTTTGATGTCACGGAGAAGGTGGCCATCGTCATTGGGCTGTTTTCGTTTGCCCTTATCGAGCAGGTTACCAACAATATTCGCTACTCGGCGTTGAGTTTGGGCCTGTTTTTTGTATTGGGATTGGTACTGTTGTTTAGGATGTTGATGTTAAAGAAAACCACCGCCGTATGACCGTTGAATTGTTCATCCCCTGTTTCATTGATCAGTTATTTCCTGAAACAGCGTTCCATACGGTAAAGGTGCTGGAGAAGGCGGGGTGCGACGTGGCGTACAATCCGCAACAAACATGCTGTGGCCAGCCCGCATACAATGCTGGTTTTTGGGATGAAGCCAAAGAAATTGGAACCAAATTTTTACAGGATTTTAGCGATGATCGGGTCATTGTTTCACCTTCGGCATCGTGTACGGGTATGGTGAAAAATGCCTACAATGACCTGTTTACAAATACCATGGTACACAACCGGTGCCGCGCCATTCAGGGGAACATCCATGAACTCTCTGATTTTCTTGTGAATGTATTGAAAAAGGACTACTTTGGCGCTGAGTTAGAAGGGCGTGCGGTTTACCACGACTCCTGTTCGGGATTACGCGAATGCCGCATCAAGGATGAACCGCGGCAACTGCTGGCAAATGTAGGTGGACTGGAGTTGGTGGAGATGCGGCATACCGACACCTGCTGTGGATTTGGCGGTACTTTTGCCGTTAAGTTTGATGCGATATCGAGCGCCATGGCCGAGCAGAAAGTGTATCATGCATTGGAAATGGAGGCTGATTTCATCATTTCCACCGATTCGTCTTGCTTACTGCACCTACAGGCATACATCGATAAGCATAACCTCTCCATGAAGACGATGCATCTGGTCGACGTCCTCGCCAATGGTTGGGCAAATATTTAAGCGAACACCATTAACTTTAACGATATGACAGAATAGAAGATCATTTTTGAAACAACTTGGCGTGGGTGCTTTGGGGTTATCCGCACTACCCGTGCTGGGCAAAACATTGACCAACCGCACCGTAGTCGGTGAGCTGTTTTTTGATATTTCTTTGGCTGAATGGTCATTGCACAGAACACTGTTTGGAGGAAAGCTGGATAATCTTGATTTTCCAAAGACCGCTGCGGAAACATTTGGTATCCACGCGGTGGAATATGTAAACCAGTTTTTCAAAGACAAAGCCAAGGACAACACCTATTTGGCCGACCTGAACCAACGCGCCAAGGACTATGGTGTAACCAATGTCCTTATCATGATCGATGGGGAAGGCGCATTGGGAGCGCCAGATGATAAAGAGCGGCGTCAGGCGGTCGAGAATCACTACAAATGGGTGGAGGCAGCAAAGTTTTTGGGGTGCCACGCCATACGTGTGAACGCTGCCGGAAAAGGCACGCCCGAAGAGGTGAAAGCTGCGGCCATTGATGGCTTGGGACGGTTGAGCGAATTTGCGGCACAGCACGACATCAGCGTGATTGTGGAGAACCACGGTGGCATATCGTCGCATGGCGACTGGCTGAGCGCTGTGTTGCAGGGTGTGGGCAAACCCAACTGCGGCAGCCTGCCGGATTTCGGTAACTTCTATGAGTACGACCGCTACCAGGGTGTCAAAGATCTGATGCCTTTTGCTAAAGGGGTGAGTGCGAAGACAAATGTATTTGATAAGCAAGGTAACGAGTCGAACATCGATTACCGGCAAATGCTTCAGATTGTGAAGGATGCGGGTTATCGTGGGTATGTCGGTATTGAATATGAAGGAAAAGATCTGAGTGAAGAAGAAGGTATCAAAGCGACTAAGCGGCTGCTAGAGCGTGCGGGAGCGGAATTGAGCTAATTATCAAGCACGCTGGGGGGACCGTAAATTCAGCATAATTATATTGCATATAAAAGCGAATTTATCTAAGTTTGCGGTCTCTTTACAAAGCCATGTTGCCTGGATGGTGGAACTGGTAGACACGCAGGACTTAAAATCCTGTTCCCGTTAAAGGAGTGCGGGTTCGATTCCCGCTCCAGGTACGATAGCCCTCTTTACAGTACGTAGAGAGGGTTTTTTGTTTGTGCGCCCGGCATGGGCGATAACTATAGGGTGTAAGTCCCGAACACGCTTGGCAGCAGGAAGTGTTAGCCAATAGCAAGGGTGCCCATCGCGAGGTGAAATCTGAAGGAAGCTGGCGGCAAAGTCCCGGCCTGACGGACAGGAACTGCATACAAGGCCCAAGTGAACCGGACGAGGTTGTCCTATACTGCCCGGAGTCCATAAGGTAAATGCAGCAGGTATATGGGATGAAAGTTATCGTTCTTACCCGGGGAGGTCTCACGGACGTGCGGACGTTTTTTTTATCGGAAGCATGGTGTAAAGCTTGCCGTGAGAAGTCAGCAGAGACCATAGTAGTCATCCCGCAAGCCGTCAGCCAATGGCTAAAGATGGAAGTCTTGGAGGATGGCGAAGGGTCGAACCTTGCAGTCGGGCAGTAAATGAATGTTACCGAAGCGATTAGTCAGATGCTCCAAGAGAGGCTCCTTACTAAAAGAGTAGGACGGAATCCGAAGGATAGGTAAGAGTGACGGTTTCGCGAGGATAACTGAAAACAACACCAAACACACCTTACCGGTGTTAAAGCGAGGAACCGCCCTGTACCGAACGGTATGCAGGGTGGTGTGAGAGGACAGTAAGGGAAATAATCCCTTACTTCCTACTCGATTTAGACATCGTCTCTTGTTGGTCAAAAGTGGAGTATGCGTATTAGCCAACGATTTTTAACAGGCAGCTTTCGGGGTCCGACGTCCCGAAATCGATAATTTCCTTTTTATGGGCTAATACTAAATCGGCGATGAACAAGGTGGTCCGGTTGCCGCAAACTAAATGAACGACTTTGGGCGGACAACCATACAACTGTGTGAATTCATCGAAATCATTATCCTTAGTCAGAATTACGTAGCCATTCCGGTTGGCATAACGCCAGATTTTCCCGTCGTCCGCTCCGACGGATAACTCCGTTCTTACATGTACTGAATCAGGAAAATCCGTAGAAAAATGACCAATTAATTTGTAGGAGAGGTTGTTGTCAATAAGGAATTTCATGCGATTTTGAGAAGACGGGTATGCTTTTCTGCATCGGACGCATAACTTAAACAAGCCAAAATATCTTCTTTTGTCAATTCCGGAAAATCATCTATGATTTCTTCAACAGTCATCCCGGAGGCCAGATAGCCCAGCACATCATACACCGTAATTCGCATACCTCGGATGCACGGCTTACCGTTCCGCTTACCGGCTTCGATGGTAATGATATCCTTGTAATCCATAATACACAAAGATACTAAAATTTCATTAATCAAAATGGTCGTACCCATTTCTTCTACCGTGGGGTGCAAAAAGATTCTTTGCACCTAATATCGCCTCATAATCGTCCAAAAAGTTCGACATTTCGCACGTTCCCTGTACGAAAGGTCGTCTTAAACAGTAGAAGAGATACTTTACACTGACGATTTTCCCGGTCACAAGATTGGTTTCCCCGGACGGGGATTGACTATCCCTGTTCATTGATGGCGTGTCCTTGTTCAAAGATGGTGCATCCCCGTTCACTGAAAGCGTATTCCCGGCAGGAATTGCTCATCAATGCACGTTGATGGCGAATCACCGATCATGGATAACCCGTTACCGATTGGTAAAATGAAATCCTCGTTTATTGAAAGCACTTCCCCGGCGGGAATTGATACATCAATGAACGTTGATGACGAATCACCGATCAAGGATAGCTCGTTACCGATCGGTAAAATGAAATTCCCGTTTATTGAAAGCATATCCCCGGCGGGAATTGCTCATCAACGGACGTTGATGGCGGATCACCGATCGGGGATGACCCGTTAATGCCGGGGAAAAACGTATCCGTATCCGTGAAATGGGGCATATCTCTGTTCCAAAACAGATATACATCACATCCTTTTCTTACCTTTGCTTCAATTTATTGAGAACATGACGCTCGTACAACTGGAATATATCGTTGCGGTAGATACCTACCGGAGTTTTGTTGCCGCAGCCGAGAAATGCTGCGTAACCCAGCCCACACTGAGTATGCAGATTCAGAAACTGGAAGAATCCATCGGCGCCCGTATCTTCAACAGGAGCAGGCAACCCATCGTACCTACCGAGTTGGGGGTGGAGATTGTGAAGCAGGCACGTATCGTGCTCAATGAGAGCCGTAAAATCAATGAACTGGTACAATTGAAAAAAGGTGAACTGGAAGGAGAGTTGCGTATTGGCGTTATTCCCACCATTGCGCCGTATCTGCTTCCGCGCGTTTTGGGCGGCTTCATGCAGAAATTCCCGAAGTTGCAACTGCAGATCTGGGAATACACCACCGATAAGATTGTTGAACAACTGAAGCTGGGATTACTGGACTGCGGGGTACTCTCTACACCGGTATACGACCAGTCTGTGGTGGAACGCCCCATGTTTTACGAACCGTTTGTCGCTTACCTCTCCCAAAAAAGTGCACTGGTAAAGAAAAGAGAGGTAACGGCCGAAGACGTATTGAGCGATAAACTTTGGTTGCTCACTGAGGGGCATTGCATGCGAGGGCAGGTACTGAACATCTGCCAACGAAAGCGCAACATGGACCCTCATGGCACATTTGAATATAATACTGGCAGCGTGGAGACATTGAAGCGGATGGTTGACAGCAACTCGGGAGTTACCATCTTGCCCGAATTAAGTGTAGCTGATTTCGATGAAGACCATCTTGCCCGCGTACGTTACTTCAAAACTCCGGAACCTGTGAGGGAGATTAGCTTGGTAACGATCCAGAATTTCCTCAAAAAAGTGGCTATTGATGCGCTGGAAAGGGAAATCGTTGCTTCTGTTCCAAAGAAATTCAGGTCGAAAAAGCAACGGCACGTGATGGAAATTGATTGATTACCCTGGAAACTTGATGTAACTCCATGCTGTTTTACAGATGTTCTTTTCTATTTTTTGCGGCGTTCGTAGGGTGGGTGACGCCTGTTTTTTCGCAGACCCGCCACACCATAAGCGGTCACATCAGGGATGCACAGTCGGGTGAAACCCTTATCGGTGCAAGTATCCGGCTCGATACCGATGCGTTGGTAGGTGCCCGCGCTAACAATTACGGATTTTATTCGCTCACGATACCCGAAGGCAGCTATACACTGGTGGTATCGCATGTAGGTTATCAATCGCATGAATTAGCCATCAAATTGACGGCAGACACGACGGTAAACATCGAATTACACAGTGGTGAACTGTTGCAGGAAGTGGTGATTAGCCAGTCGTCCTCGGACGATCAGGTGCGCAATCCCCAGATGGGGCTTACCCGGGTAAACATAAATGAAATAAAACATGTGCCGGTATTGATGGGGGAGAAAGATGTGCTGAAAACCATTCAGTTGCTGCCCGGTGTATTGTCGGGCGGTGAGGGAAGTAGTAATTTCTTTGTGCGCGGCGGTGCCGGCGATCAAAACCTGATCTTACTGGATGAAGCGATGGTTTACAACGCATCCCACCTTTTCGGGTTTTTCTCTACCTTCAATTCGGATGCCATTAAAGACGTGAAATTGTACAAAGGCGGCATGCCCGCCCAATATGGGGGGCGTTTGGCCTCGGTGCTCGATATCACCATGTTGGATGGAAATAAGAAATCGTTCGGAGCCGAAGGAGGGGTGGGCCTTATCGCGTCGCGGCTTAAGGTGGATGGGCCTATCGTGAAGGATCGGGGCTCATTTGTGGTGAGCGGGCGACGGACATATGCGGATATGTTTTTAAAACTGTCTAATGATGAGTCTGTTAAAAACAGCCAATTGTACTTCTATGACCTGAATGCGAAAGCAAACTACCGGCTCGATGAAAGCAATACGCTTTACCTTTCGGGGTATTTCGGCAGGGACGTGATGGGTTATTCCGGCCTGTTCGGGTTTGATTGGGGAAATGCAACAGGTACGTTGCGCTGGAATCGCGTCTGGAATAACCGTTGGTTTTCTAACACCACGGCCGTATATAGCAATTTCAACTACAACGTAAACATCGAAAACGATGAATTTAACTTCGCGATCGCGTCGCGTATACAGAATTATAACCTCAAACAGGATTTCCAGTTTTTTGCCTCGGACAAGAGCACATGGCGCTTTGGTTTCAATATGCTTCATCAGGGAATATCGCCCGCCAACATCGACGCAGACGAGCAAACAGCCGTAAACAGCTTGCAATTGGAGAACCGCAAAGGGTTGGAATTGGCCGGGTACGTCTCGCACGAATGGAATCCGACACAGCGGCTGAATGTGATTTACGGGCTGCGTCTGACGAATTTCATGCTGCTGGGCCCGGGAATGTTTTATGCATACGATGGCGATGGTGACGTAACTGACAGCCGCGAATACGGGCGGGGGGAGGTGGTGCAGCATTACCTGAACCTGGAACCACGGTTATCGCTGAGTTACCAGTTGCAAACGGATAAAAGCTTGAAATTGTCTTATAACCGCAATGTTCAACACCTGCACCAATTGACCAATGCGACGGCAAGTTTACCTACCGACACCTGGGTAATGAGCAGCAACAACATCAAACCGCAACTGGCCGATCAGGCTGCGCTGGGTTATTATCAGAATTTTGATGGTGATCGGTATACCTTTTCGGTAGAATCTTACTATAAATATATGCAGCACCAGATTGACTACCGCAATGCTGCCGATTTGCAAGCCAATGAACATATCGAAGCAGAGTTGCTGTACGGGATAGGACGTGCTTATGGTGTGGAACTGTACCTGAAAAAGCAGCGTGGAAGGTTGAATGGCTGGTTAAGCTATTCACTGGCAAGAAGTGAACGCCGGTTTGACGACATCAATGACGGAGCGTGGTTTGCCGCACGGCAAGACCGTACCCACGATGTATCTGCCGTGGGCATGTACCAGCTTTCGCCCCGGTGGAACCTATCGGCAACGTTTGTGTACAGCACGGGTAATGCGGTGACTTTCCCCAGCGGGAAGTATACAGTCGATGGTCGTACGTTATGGTACTACACCGAGCGGAATGGTTACCGGATGCCTGATTATCACCGGCTGGACCTGGGTGCAACCTGGGAATCAAAAGCGACCAAACGATTCCAGTCGAGCTGGACATTTGGCATCTATAACGCATATAACCGTAAAAATGCGTATATCATCGACTTCCGGGAGAGCGAGACCAATCCCAACGTTACGGAAGCTTACCGGATAGCGTTGTTTGGAATCATTCCGTCAATAACATGGAATTTTAAATTTTAGCTGATGGTGAGAATTTGTTTAATAGTGTTGTCAATCAGTTTTTTATTGATTTCATGTGAAGATGTTATCGATATAAACCTGAACGATGCGGATCCGCAGTTGGTCATCGTTGGTACGGTAAGTAACCAATCATACGAACAACGGGTAACCATTGGCCGCACCGTAGCATTTGATGTAGCGCAGCCTTTCGATCCGGTAGCCGGCGCGACGGTAACCGTGGTTGACGGTACTGGACGGGTGTTTGAATATGTGGAACAGTCGCCCGGAATATATGCGAGCAATTTCAGAGGGCGCGAAAACGAGCGGTACGAACTGTCTGTGCGGGTGGAAGGCGAGGTGTTTACTGCGGCATCAATCATGCCGCAGCTGGTTACGGCCGACTCGATAGGCACGACGGTAAGAACGTTGTTTGGCGAAGAACGCCGATCTGTCGGTATCCGGTATGCCGACCCCGCTGGTGTGCCAAATTATTACCGTTACCTGTGGCAGGTGAATGGTGGCGCGCTGGAGGTGCTGCATGTTGCGCAGGATAAGTTTAACGATGGGAAATACGTGAGCGAGGACCTGGGCGATTTCGACACTGAACTGGTGCCTGGCGATTCGGTGACTGTGCGGATGCAGTGTATTGATAAGGCTGCTTATGACTTCTGGAATGCCGTACAATCTATCAATCCAGGCACGGCGGCACCGGCAAACCCACCTTCGGTTTTCGGCGATGGTGCGTTGGGTTATTTCAGTGCTTATGCGGAGTCGGCGATGTCGACGGTGATACAGTGAGTTAGTGTGTGGGTTTATAATACACCAAATCCGTACCCATGGTCCAGCCAATACTCGATAGCACGGGGCAGGGCATAAGTGATGCGTGGTGCGGCTTTGATGTTGTCGTGAAAAACAACGATGGACCCATTTCGCGCATGCGTGACGACATTGCGCAGGCACCTGGCAGGCGTGAGGTTAGTGTCAAAATCGCCGCTCAGCACATCCCACATAATAATTTCGTGTGTTTCATGGAGTCGTTTGTATTGCGAACGGCGCCCGCGTCCATAAGGCGGCCGGAATAAATCAGTGTGTATCAATTGCTGGCATTGCGCAATGTTTTGCAGGTAAATATCGTCGGGTGTCTGCCAGCCGTTGAGGTGGTTGTAGGTGTGATTGCCTATGCGGTGACCATTTTCCACCAGGCAATCGAATAAATCAGGATGTTTTTTTATATTTTCGCCAACGCAGAAGAATGTGGCCTTAATGTCATAATTTTTTAAGGTATTTATAACGAATGGTGTAACATCCGGTATCGGCCCATCGTCAAAGGTGAGAAAAATGCGTTTCTTCGCCCGGCTTCGGTGCCAGGTAAGCGTGGGATACAACCACCGGAGAAATATGGGCGAACGAACGGTATACATAGAATGTCTACAAAAGAAATAAATAAAGATTACATTACCTACTTATAGCTACATGAAGAAAAGTTTCCTATACTTAACCTATGTGATCGCCGGTTGCTGCCTCCTGCTGATGGTGCCATTGCACAGCGATGCGCAGAAACTGGTGCCCATCAAAGTGGCCATCTACCACGCCCTCGACAATAACCTGCAGGTGAAGCAGGCCCGGTTCCAGGCAGCGTTGTCTGAGGAGGATTTAAAGCAGGCGAACAGTCAGTTTTACCCCACATTGAATGCACAGTTAGGCGGGAGTATGCGATTTGGGCGATACTTCGATCAGACCACGGGCCAGTTGGTACCATCGGTAAATACGGCCAACGGCGGTATTTCAACCGACATCCCGATTTTTCAGGGCTTTCAACGCATTAACCAGATACGGGCAAATAAGGATCAGCTATCGGCCGACCAAAGTAATGTGGAAAAGGCAAAAAACGACCTCGTTTTATCGGTCGCCACCACTTACCTGGAGGCTTTGACGAACCAGGACTTACTGACCGCTGCTGAACAGCAATTGAAGCTATCGCAGCGTCAGCTGGAAGTGGCGGACGCCAATTATGAGGTAGGAAACAATACACTAGCAGATCTTTCACAGGCAAAAAGCCAGGTAGCAACGGATGAGTTGAATGTGACATCGGCGAAGAATGCATATGACCTTTCCATGCTAAACCTGAAACAGCTTATGGAAATGGATCCAGCTGAAGATATTATGTTGGAAAAGCCTGATATCGATCAGGTTGAAAACACGACAGTGACATACGATGCTGGTGAAGTGTTCGCTACGGCGTTGACTTCCCAGCCCGATATTCAGGCCGCTGAGTTTTCAACGGAGGTTGCAAAGACAAACATTGCTATTGCCAGGGGTGCATATTACCCTACATTGGGATTCGGCGCCGGCTATAGTACCAGTGTGTCTTCAGTTGCTTCACAAGCAGTTGCCTTTGATGAAGAAGGAAGACCCATAGAATATGGTCGTGTTTCTTTCCGGGATCAATTGAAAAACAATGAAAGTCCTTATATCGGGTTAACCTTGAATATACCCATTTTCAATAGGTTCCAGACAAAGATAAATGTAAATCGTGCTAAAATCAATTACCAATATGCATTGACCAACGAGCAACTGGCAAAAAATAACCTGAATAAAATTATCGCACAGGCGGTTCTTGATCTTCGGGCGGCAAAAACACGCTACTATTCAACCGAAACCGCTTTCACTTCGGCCAGGGATGCATTTGAAGTGATCAATCAACGGTATGAAGTGGGATTAGCGAACTCGGTGGAGCTTTTTACTGCGCAGACCAACATGAATCGGGCGGAATTTGATCATATCCAGGCACGGTACGACTTGTTGTTCCGGAGCAAGGTTATTGATTTCTATCTGGGTAATGAGATAAATTTTGAAACCGAGATGTAAGTAATAAATAATTAGAAAACTGAACATTTTAAACAACCAAATCATAGATAAACTATGGCAAAGAAGAAAAATACGCTCAAGTATATATTAATCGGTGCGGCGGTCCTGTTGGTATTCGTTATCATCGCCAATAAAATGGGGTGGATTGGCCAGGGCGACGTGATTAAGGTGGCCACAGACAAGGCGGAAAAGAAGACCGTTAACGAGCAGGTGTCGGCCAGTGGAAAGATACATCCTGAAGTGGAGGTTAAATTGAGTTCGGAAGTGTCTGGCGAGATTGTGGAGCTTAATGTAAAGGAAGGTGACGTGGTGACCAAAGGTCAAATCTTATGCCGTATACGGCCGGATATACTGCAATCAGGCTATGAACGTGCGGTAGCATCCCTGAATGCTCAAAAGGCGAGCCTGGCGATGGCCGAACAACAGCTGAAGCAGCAAGAGGTCAATTTTGCCAATTTGGAAGCAACCTTCAAGCGAAATAAAGAGTTGTTTGACAGGAAGGTAATCTCGGTCGCCGAGTTTGACCAAATCCGTGCTGATTATGAGAGTGCACGGGCAACGTTGGAAGCCCAACGGCAGAACGTGCTGGTCACCAAATACGGTATAGACCAATCCGAGGCGTCTGTGAAGGAAGCTGGGGATAACCTCGCGCGTACAACTATCTATGCACCAGTAGACGGTGTGGTGTCCCTCTTACAGGTGGAGCTCGGCGAGCGCGTGGTGGGAACAGCTCAAATGGCCGGTACGGAAATCATGCGTATAGCCAACATGGATGCCATGGAAGTGGTGGTTGAAGTCAACGAAAATGATATCAACCGTGTCGCATTAGATAATGAGGCTACGATTGAGGTTGATGCCTTTCAGGGCCGGAAATTCCAGGGTGTTATCACAGAGATAGCCAGTTCGTCTACCACCGCTGCTACGGCAACCACGACGACTGCTGGTACCGACCAAGTGACGAACTTCAACGTTAAGGTGCGTATATTGCCCGACTCGTACGCTGACCTGCTAAAAAAGGATCGTGAGAATCCATCACCTTTCCGTCCGGGATTGTCTGCCACGGTAGATATACATACACAAAAGGATACCGGTTTGGCCGTTCCTATCCAATCGGTAACAACCCGGGAGGCAGGTAGTGGCGGAGTCGATACGACGACCGCAACGGCCGATACGGCGGCGTCGGGTAATCCTGGTGATGAGGCTGCTGATAAGGAGGCAAATGAATATGTCTTTGTTTTCGACAACCAAAGTAGTACCGTAAAGCAGGTAGCGGTGACAACCGGTATTCAGGACGATATGTATATCCGTATCCTTTCGGGGCTCAATGAAGGAGACGAGGTGGTGTCGCGGCCATTCAATGCCGTTACAAGTACCCTCAAAGACGGCAGCAAGGTCGAAAAAGTAGATAAGAACAGCTTGTTTTGATGTCGCCGGTTAGGTTACGATACGGGTACGTCAACGGATAGCGCGTCTGCCAATCGCATCGATACGTAGTTGAACGAGTCCGTCGCTTTCATATTCGATTAACGCCGTACAATCCACATCCAGGACTTCCGCGATTTGGAACAAACGTTCCAAAGAGAGTTTATGGAATCCGAGTTCGAGCTTGCTGTACGCATTTTGGGATATCCCTATTTTCCGTGCTACATAGTCTTGCGTATAGTTGCGGTACTCCCGGACGCGCCGGATGTTATTGGCAACACTTTTCGCTTTGGCGGTGGGCGTCATAGTACAGCGGTAATCCAAATGTGAGGTATCATCTGTTTATCATTTATCTTCTACGGTCAGATGGACCCTTTGATGACTAATCCACCAATTGGCAGATCCCGGTGTGTTTTCCATCAGCGTGCAGATTAATCCTATCGGGTTCACAAGTAGTGACGCAAAATAAGAAGCAAATAGGAACGGGGGGTAGCTTTATCTCGTTTATTTCGTTCATAAAAAAAGGCGACCGATTGCATCGCCTATATTCCTTATGGTCATAATATATTCCCTTTAGTTATTTGATTTTCAGTCGACTCTATGTGATTTCAATCATAAAATGGCGTTCTTTGTCATGACAACGCAGCAAGTTGTTGTCAAAAAGGGAATGCTGAAAACCTTTCAATCGAGTAGGCACTAATTGAAACTTACATTATCTATGAAACTTCAAGAATTGAACGAACAGGAATTGAAGGCGACCAACGGTGGATTGCTGGGATTGTTTAATGGCCCGTTGATCAGTGGCGTAGCCGTGGGTGATTTATTGTCGCTAACAGTGGTTGGAACCGATGACAAAATCGACGCCAACGCCAGTATTAACCTGAACGGTTTGGCAGGCGGATTGGGCGGCGGCAACCTCCTGGGTGGCCTTTTGGGCGGTTTATTAGGTGGTATCAGCCTATAGATCTATTGCTCAACTGTTTAATATGCGGTAGTTATATTAGACAAGCGACTGAACAAAGGAGGGATACCAACATCCCTCTTTTTTTTGTCAAACAGACTGAGCAAGCATTCAACAAATAGCGAAGGCAAGATGGCGAAAAAGCTGTTTCCGGCAGAAATCGTTGAGTTCACGACGGAATATCACTTTAATAAGCATAATCCCCGAACCCTCATCGTGTACCAGTTGTCATTACTGCTCGTGGTGGTCGCGTTCGTTTCACTGTTCCTCGTGAAAATAGATGTAAGCGTTAAAGGAACCGGGGTGCTGCGTGCCGTGCAGGAAGACCACGCGATTAAGGCTATCGTATCCGGGCGTATTGAAGAGGTGCTCGTGAGCGAAAACCAACGTGTTGAAGCCGGACAGGTATTGGCAAAGATACGGACAGATATCCTCGATCAGGAGAAAGACTTGTTGTTATCCCAGCGGTCCGATTTAGGCAGTCAGCTGGACGATCTCCATAAGCTGACACGCTTACTCCAGCAGCGGAATGTCGGGCGCCGCCCGATATTATCGTCGGCGATGTATAGTCAGCAATTCACCCTATTCTGGCAACGGATATCCAAATTACAAAACCAGCTCGACCTTGCCGAAAAGAATTTCGAACGCTATAGCCAGTTGTATAATAACCGTGTGATCTCTGCGGCGGAATATGATGAGGCAAATTACACTTACCAACAAGCCAAAACCGAATTGGAATTGGCGTATGATGAACAAGCATCGTTATGGCAGCAGGACCTGAATAGTCTCCGGCTGAAGACGGGCGAATTGGGCGCGCGGATTAATCAGGTAAACAAAGAGCAGGAACTCTATGTACTACAGGCGCCGGCATCGGGAACCCTACAATCAGTAAAGGGGCTTACGAAGGGCAGTATGATCAGTGCAAACGAGGTGTTGGCCGAAGTGTCGCCCGATTCAGGATTGATCGCGGAAGCGTATATCCTGCCAAAAGATATCGGATACTTGCATGCGGGTACTCCTGTAAATTTACAAATCGAGGCGTATGACTACAATCAGTGGGGAATGGCTACTGGCGAAATCTCATCGATTTCGGCGGATATTTTCACTGACCGCGGCCAACCCTATTTTAAAGTACGCTGCTTGCTTAACGAAGACCGGCTTATGCTAAGGAATGGGTATGAAGGTAAGCTGCATAAAGGAATGACATTGCAAGCGCGCTTTTTCGTTACTCGTCGTACGCTCTTTCAGCTAATATATGACAAAGCCGATGATTGGCTGAATCCAAATATGATATCCACTCAGCAGGCAGCGCTTTAAAGCATTGTTGAGCGCTGATATAGAAAAAATATAAGAAAATGGCGAATTGGAAGGCACCCCGCTTTGGTTGGCAATACCGGATGGCCCGGGTTAAAATCAAGCAGCATGATATCGCAGATTGTGCCGCGGCGTGTCTGGCATCGGTACTGGCGTGGTACCGGCGCGATTTTCCAATAGCCCGTATTCGCCAATACGCCTCGACAGACCAAAAAGGTACCACAGCGTGGGGTATTATTCAGGCCGCTAAAAGGCTGAACCTTTCAGCCAAAGGCGTACGCGGTGATATTGAGGCGTTATCCGAAATCCCGTTACCGGCAATTGCCCATGTGGTGGTGCGCCAGCGATTGCAGCATTATGTGGTTATTTATGGCGTATCAAAGACCCACGTGCGGATCATGGATCCGGCCACGGGCACAGTGGAAAATATACCGCTTTCAACATTCAAGGAAAGTTGGACCGGTGTACTGATTCTCCTCAGTCCTGATGATGGTTTCCGCCCCGGAAGTGAGAAAGTGAGCGTGGCCAGTCGTTTTCTGTATCTGTTAAACCCTCACAAGGCCATTCTTTGGCAAGTGCTCACGGGCGCGTTGCTGTTTACCGTGCTGGGGTTGTCCACCTCCATTTTCTTACAGAAAATTGTCGACCATGTGATCCCCGAAGGGAATCGTAACCTGTTGAACCTGATGGGGCTTGCCATGGTGGCTATTTTGCTGGTCAAGCTCATTATCAACCATTCACGTACCATCCTTACGATTAATACCGGGCAACAGATCGATGCCCGGCTCATCCTGGGATATTACAAGCACTTATTGCGGTTACCGCAGACATTTTTTGACAATATGCGCGTTGGCGAGATCATTTCAAGAATGAATGATGCGGTGAAAATCAGGGCGTTCGTAAACGACGTATTGGTCGGGTTGGCCGTCAATGTCTTTATTGTACTGTTTTCGTTTGCGTTGATGTTTACCTATTACTGGAAATTGGCATTGGTCCTGTTGCTGGTTGTACCCTTGTTTTCGGTAATCTATTATTTTTCAAACCGGCTGCACCGGAAGACCCAGCGGAAACTCATGGAAGACTCGGCCGATTTGGAGGCACAGCTCGTGGAGTCGGTCAATGCGGTACGTACAATCAAACGTTTCGGGCTGGAGGAATTTGCAAACTTCAAAACTGAAACCCGTTTTATTCAGTTGCTTAAAAGTGTTTACACATCGGCTACCAACTCCCTTTGGATTGGGAATGCCAATGCGCTGGTAGCGGGCCTGTTTACGGTGATTTTATTGTGGTTGGGCACTTTGTTTGTGCTCAACAAAATCATCACACCGGGTGAATTGCTGTCGTTTTACGCCATATTGGGCTACTTTATTGGTCCGGTAGGCAGCTTAATCGGAATGAATAAAACCATTCAGGATGCGGTGATAGCTGCCGATCGCCTTTTCGAAGTGATGGATCTGGAACGCGAGGAAGCCGAGAATCAGAGTGACCTGACTCCGGAAATGATTGGTGACATCACGTTTGTGGATGTGAAATTTCAATATGGCACGCGTACGACGGTATTCGAACGCCTTAGCCTGCAAATTCCGAAAGGCAAGGTTACCGCCATTGTTGGCGAAAGCGGGTCGGGCAAAACGACGTTGCTTTCCCTCCTGCACAACATGTACCCCGTGGAAGGAGGTAAAATCATGATCGGCGATTTCGACGTCAGGTACCTGACAAACGACAGCCTCCGGAGATTGGTTGGCGTGGTGCCCCAGGAAGTCCATCTTTTCGCCGGTAATATTGTACAGAACATCGCCATTGGTGATTTGGCCCCGGATATGAACGAAATTATCAAACTGTGCAAGGAATTAGACATGTTGTCATTTATCGAGCAGCTCCCTGCGGGATTCAATACCTATATCGGTGAAAATGGTACACAGCTTTCGGGGGGGCAGCGGCAACGGATCGCTATCGCACGGGCGCTTTACCGCCAACCGGAGGTACTTATCCTTGACGAAGCAACATCGTCGCTTGATTCCGTTTCGGAAAGCTACGTACAGCAAACCATCACCGATTTTAATAAGCAGGATAAAACCGTCATGTTGATTGCACACCGCCTGAGTACCGTGATGAATGCCGATAAAATCGTTGTACTTCACAAAGGCATACCGGTAGAAGAGGGAAACCACTCCAGCCTGATGAATATAAAGGGGCATTACTACAACATGTGGCAGCAACAATTTCCGCCTGAATTCGCCCTGTTGAGTAAGCCGTTGCCACGAAATTGACAACCGAAATAAATTTAGTTGGACTGATTATAAATAATATGTATATTCGCCTCCGATTAATGAATTTGTTTGAACGATGGTTTGTCCATTAGCTAATTTCGAAGAAGTATACAGCACCCAGCACGGCGCTGTCTATCAATGCAGCAGACAGAATTGTTATTGGCTGGAATTTGCGGGCGATACTACTGCATTTAAGGTGAGCGACTTCTTCAACTTCAAAAAGCGGATTGACGCCATCGACTTATCTGCGATGATTATCGACCCGTCGCGTATGGCAGACTTTACCATTGTGATGCCGTTCCGCACACCGCGTTGTTTTGTGTTGGATGTGAACGATGTGCTTAACCTTCGCGAATTGCTGGATGGGGCTAAATTTATGATCAAACTCAATAGCGTAGTCAACGCGTGCCTTCAGGTGAAACCCGGCAGGATCGGGGTATAATTTAGACTGAATTCGTATTGCTTTTATTTCGTGGCGTTTACCGCTTAGTTTCCGTATTTTTGTGCCACAGGCGGGGGTATACCGGCCGCTTGTTTATCGAAATTTGAAAACGAGTAGTATTATGAAAGATTTATTGAGATTGAAGACTTCGTTGAACGAAGAAATCGAAGCCATATTGAATGCACAGATCAAGGTAGAAGCACACTCTTCGTCCGTTTACCTGGCGATGTCTGCCTGGTGTGACGACCAGGGATATGACTTCAGCGCCACTTTTTTTTCTGAACAATCGGAAGAGGAGCGGAAACACATGATGAAACTCTTCAACTATGTGAACGATCGGGGTGGCAAGGCAATATCGCCAGAGATTACCAATATACCTGCGGATTTCGAATCCTTTCGTTCCGTATTCGAGGAGATGCTTGAACAGGAGATGTATGTGACCCAACAATTTAACAACATCGCCGATAAGTGCATCAAGTTAAAGGATTTTGTGACTTTCCAATTTATCCAATGGTTCCTTGAAGAACAGATTGAAGAAGAGTATGTGGCACGCCGCATCCTGGATATGTTCGATGTAATTGGCGAGGAAGGCGTAGGTCGCTGGGAAATAGACAAACATATACCTAAAGTGCAATATAACGGATAACGGTCGCGCTTAACGATACGGTGATCGGGTTGTCTTTTTCAGTAGGACAACCCGATTTTTTTTGCACACATACAGATTATGTACTATCTTTCGTTCTTTATAGAGAGTGAGGTTGGAATAGTTATTTACATGAAGTAATCCGTCTCTGATTCATATATTCTTACGAAAAGTTGCCATCGATAGCGCCACATAAGCTCCTCGTTTTCGTATTTCTTTTTGTATCGTTGCAGGCCGCGCTGGCACAAAACCAACGAAAGGAAATAAGCGGCCTTGTTATCGATACCGCAGGTGCCCCGTTGGTAGGCGTCAACGTTCGGCTAACAACGATACTGGACACCATGCTTGCAGTAACCAATGAACAGGGGCAGTTTGAGTTTGCCGATATCATAGGTCCTGAGTTCAGGTTGAGCTTCAGCATGATTGGCTATAAGATATTGGACCGTACTTATGCCAATAACTTTCCCGGACCAACGATGCAATTGTTGCCCACGGTGTTGCCGCCACAGCGAACGTTGCTTGCCGAGATTGTCATCAACAGGGTGCAGCCCATTGTCCTCAAGGAAGATACGGTACAATACAATTTAGACGCGTACAACATTCGACAGAATTCTTTACTGGAAGAGGCGTTGAAGTTGCTTCCTAATGTCCAGGTGCGACGGGATGGCAAAGTTATCGCGCATGGAAAACCGATTAGCCGGGTGCAGGTAGACAGTAAGAACTTTTTTGGCGGCGAAGTGTTGACGGCTACACGAAACCTACCTGCCGAATTTATCCAATCCATCCAGGTGATCGACTATTACGGCGATATGGCCAATACAACCGGCGTGAAAGACACGGAACCCGAGAAAATACTCAACATCGTGCTGAAAGAAGACAGTAAGCGGATTATGTTCGGCCAGGTTACCGGTGGCGGCGGCACGGAAGATCGCTATATTGGGAGCATGGGACTGAATAACTTTAATGACGGGCAGGAGTTTTCCATACTGGGATCGTTCAATAACACCAATACGAGCTTGTTTAGCTACGGCGCGCCGAGTGGGGCAGGCACCCGCGAGCGGGGGAATGTCGACCTCACCGGGATGACCGATCCGGTGGATGGCGTTAATACCACCAATTCGGCGGGGGTAAGCTATTCTGATGATCTCTCGGATAAAGTGAGCGTGTACGGAAAGTATACATTTACTAACCGAAAGAACCATACCGTCGGCCATTCGCTGTTAACCAGTCATTTCGATTTCTACGAAATCATTAACCAGGAAGAACGGGAACTCTTAACCGATAACATCAACCATTTGATGGCGTGGGATATCGAAGCTCAATTGGATAGCCGTAATTACCTGAAAATAAGTCCTAATTTCTCATACAGCACCGTTAATACAAGCAACCATAGCAACGATACCATTAAAAACAGGAACATCGTGAGTGAACGTGTTTACGATGCTACAGATGAGGTGTCTACACCAAATTTCGACATGGACGTGCTATATTCCCGAATGTTTAGCAAGCCGGGAAGAAAGTTTGTGATCAATATGCTGGGCAAGTACGCGAAGCGCGATAAGCTGGAAGACGTGAACGACTATTTTGAAAGCATCAACGCCAATTCCGGACAACCCATACAAGATGATGCGTACAGCCTGTCCCAGCAGATCAGGAGCAAGAACCAAAGCCGTATTGGTAGGCTCAAAGCTTCTTTTGTAGAACCAATTGATAAGTCCAGCATATTGGAAATTGGCTATGAGTACAATTACACGGCGATAGATAGCCGTCGTAGCGTGTGGGATACCGATGCCGGATTATTTGTCGATTCGCTCAGTGTGGATTATTCCTATTTTTTCGAAAGTAATCGGGTGGGGCTGAATTATCAAATGGAACAGAATAAACGTTTTAAATATACCCTGGGGTTTGCGGTGCAACCGCTGCTTCTTCAGGGACACATGCTTGATGCGGATACGTTGATTCAGCATCGCAATGTAAATTTAATTCCGAGTGCCGGTTTCCGGTTCCGCATCAGTGACGAAAGTGAACTATCTGTCGAATACCTGGGCACAAATAACCAGCCCAACTTTTCACAGATACAGCCCATCCGCGACCTCTCCAATTCGCAGAATATCATCATCGGTAATGCCGATTTGAAAGCGGAGTTTATCAACCGGATAACAACCCGGTTCCGCCAAACCAAACTGGGAAAGAATCAGTTTTTCGAGGCACAGCTTGCATTTAACAAAATCCAGAATAAAATTGTCACCAGCCGGTCCAATCCCAACAGCACGGTGCAAGAAACCAGTTTCCGCAATTCAAGCGGCTATTTTGATGCAAGGGGATACTATATGTTCAGTACACCCGTTATCAATGACGACTTTCAGCTGAATCTTAATGGTACCACCGATTATGTGAATAACATATCGTATATAAACGAGGAGAAAAATTATGGCCGCAACTTCATCTACTCGCAGGCTGTCCAGATGCGCTTCATGCTTGAAGATATTGTCGAAACCGAGCTCAATACCAGCTATACATTCAACCACACCCGCTATTCGTTGCGCAACAGTGAGGGCATCAACGCCAACTCTTTTTTAGTCGGATTGGCGGCGAAGGGTTATCTTTCAGACAACTGGGCATTCGGCTTTGACTTATCGCATCGCCTCAACAACGGCTATAGCAGCTTCGTGAATGTAAATCCGACATTGCTCAACGCTTACCTCGAATGCACGTTCCTTGCCAATAACATGGCATTGCTCCGGTTTCAGGGATTTGACCTGTTTAATCAGAATACGGGCGTGACCCATGAGATTATGGGGTCCGACGCGCTTTTTATGCGCAATAACAGGTTGGCGCGCTATTTTATGGTTTCGCTTAATATCCGTTTGCAAAAATACCCATCGAAAAAATCATGATGCATGCCGCTGTTATTTCCGATTACGGGCCTGCCGGTAACCTTACGCTGCGGCAGCGGCTGGTCCCGGTTCCGGCGCCGGACGAAGTACTTATCGAGGTGCGTGCCGCCGGTGTTAACCGCCCGGATATCCATCAGCGTAAGGGGCACTACCCTGCGCCACCGGGCGTGGTGCAGGATATTCCCGGTCTGGAAGTGGCCGGTACCGTGGCTGCATGCGGCCGCAACGTCGACAGGTGGGCGATTGGGGATCCGGTATGTGCGCTGGTGGCCGGCGGTGGGTATGCGGAGTACGTGGCTGTTGATGCGCTACATTGCCTGCCTATGCCTGATAATCTCGATTTCCGGGCCGCCGCCTGCCTCCCCGAAACGGTGTTTACCGTTTGGCATAACCTGTTCCAGCTGGCGGAATTGAAACCGGGGGAAACCGTATTGATACATGGTGGGAGTGGCGGAATAGGGACCACCGCTATCCAGCTTGCCAACAGCTTGGGTGCAACGGTGTATGCCACCGCCGGTTCGCGTGATAAATGCAATTTCTGCGAACAGCTGGGCGCGACCAGGTGCATCAACTATAATACGGAAGATTTCGGCGAGCAATTGGCCGAACGGTCCATCAATGTTATCCTCGATAGCATCGGCAACCCGTATTTTGAAAGAAACATCGCGCTGTTAGCCGATGATGGCAGGTTGGTGTTTATCAACGCCGTTGGCGGAAGGCAGGTAACACTGGACGTGCTGGCGCTGATGCAACGCCGGCTTACCCTTACCGGAAGTACCTTGCGGAGCCGGGACAAGGCGTTCAAAAGCGCGCTCCGTGAGTCGGTGGAGTATGCCGTATGGCCATTGTTAAGGGACGGCCGGGTACATCCGGTTATTCATGAGGCATTTCCGCTGGCCGAGGCCTACCGTGCTCACGAACGGATGGAATCCGGCGATTTTATAGGTAAGTTGGTACTGGATATGTAATGTTCGTATCGGTTGAATTAGGATAATTGTAATAAGTAATTGATATTGTTGCCAACTTGCAATTAATTTCCGTCCTTAGTTGCTACGTATAACAACGGATGCCATGAACGAAGCGTTTTTTCAACGACTCTACGATAAACAACGGGAAATAGCCGACGTGCCGCCCAACGGTGTAATTGCGGCCTGGGCATTACAGCTGCTGGATCTGCTCTTTCCGGAACGCCAAACCCATCCCGATCGGGATGTGCAGCAACTTAAAACACAATTTGGACAGTCGGAAGCCGACCTGCTCGGCATTCTCGATCGAACAAAGGCATGTGAAGCCTGCAACCAGGATGCCGTGACCAAACGGTTTTACGATGCATTGCCTGAGCTACACCGGATTATGCACACCGATGCTGCGGCGATCTTTGAAGGGGATCCGGCAGCTACCAGCGTTTTCGAAGTTATCCGCACTTATCCCGGGTTCCTTGCCATTGCGCTGTATCGTCTGGCACATGCGTTAATGGCCCTCGAAGTGCCGCTCATCCCGCGTATTCTTACCGAGCATGCACATTCGCAAACCGGCATCGATATTCACCCAGCGGCTGTCATAGGTGAATTTTTTTGTATCGACCACGGAACCGGGGTCGTTATTGGCGAAACTGCGGTTATCGGTAAACAGGTAAAAGTTTATCAGGGTGTTACCCTGGGGGCAATGAGTGTTGAGAAGTTTCTGGCAAACACCAGACGTCACCCCACTATCGAGGATCGTGTGGTGATTTATGCCGGTGCAACGATTCTGGGGGGCGGTACCGTTATTGGCCATGACAGCGTGATTGGCGGAAACGTTTGGCTGACCTCCAGTATTCCGCCGTATTCAACGGTTTACCATCAGCCTACCGTGAAAATTGTAGATTCAAAAGCAACGCAATAAGTAATGAAGACGTTGATTGATTGTGTAGGGAACACGCCGTTAGTGAAAATTGAGAAACTGAGCCCGAACCCGGATGTGGCAATTTATGCCAAGCTGGAAGGCACCAATCCCGGCGGCAGTGTAAAAGATCGCGCGGCGCTCCACATGATCCGCAATGCGATTGAGCGCGGTGACATCACCGCCCACATGCGTCTGATTGAGGCCACAAGCGGCAATACCGGTATCGCGTTGGCCATGATGGCACGCGTTTTCGGGTTATCGATAGAACTCGTGATGCCGTCCAATTCAACCCGTGAACGCACACTGACCATGGAAGCTTACGGCGCGACGGTCACCTTGCTGGACTCGATTGAGGCCTGCCGGGACTATGCGGAGGAGAAGGGCGCGCGGTCGGATTACTACGTATTCAATCAGTTTGCCAACCCCGATAATTACCTGGCCCATTATCAGACCACGGGTCCGGAGATATGGCGCGATACGGAAGGCAAGATTACCCATTTTGTAAGCGCCATGGGCACAACAGGTAGCATCATGGGGAATTCCATGTTCCTGAAAGAACAAAACCCCGCCGTACAGATTATCGGCTGCCAACCGACGGAGGGTTCGTCTATCCCGGGCATCCGTCGTTGGCCGGAAGAGTACCTGCCCAAGATCTATGATCCGAAGCGCGTAGACCGTATGATGGATGTTTCAGAGGCCGATGCGACAGCAATGGCGCGTCGGCTGGCGCGTGAAGAAGGAATATTTGTGGGAATGAGCAGCGGTGGCGCCATGGCTTGCGCCGCCCGTCTGGCGGCAGAGCTGGACGCTGGCGTTATCGTATTCATTACGTGTGATCGCGGTGACCGTTACCTTTCGAGCGACTTGTTCGGCTAGGACCCGAACTTGCTTTTCAATGCGGCCAACTTACTAACCATATCCGTTTCCGCCTGGCGCGTTTTGGAGGGCTTTCGTTGCTTCTTTGGGCGCTCGCCTTGTTTTTTTGCGGCTGGTCGGTCCTCCGTTTTCATCGAGAGGCTGATCCGGTTTCGCTTTTCATCCACTTCAGTAACCGTTACCATCACCTGTTGCTGTACCTTAACCAACTCATTGGGGTCTTTTACGTAACGATTAGCCAGTTGGCTGAGGTGCACCAGTCCGTCCTGATGTACGCCGATATCCACGAAGGCGCCAAAGTTGGTGATATTAGTCACGATACCCGGCAGCCGCATGCCAATACGGAGGTCAGCAATCGTGTTTACACCTTCTGTAAAAGAAAACGCTTCGAACTGCTCCCGCGGATCCCGTCCGGGTTTAGCCAGTTCGGCCAAAATGTCGCGGAGGGTAGGCATTCCCACGTCTTCGCTGACATATTTTTTGAGGTCAATCCGTTTGCGCAATTGTTCGTCTTGGAGTAGGTCGGTTACCGAGCATCCGGCATCAGCAGCCATCCGGGCGACCAATGCATAACGTTCGGGGTGGACCGCACTGGCATCCAGCGGATTCTGGGCATTCCGAATCCGCAGGAATCCTGCCGCCTGTTCAAAGGCCTTTTCACCCAGTCGTGGCACTTGCTTCAGCGATTCGCGGTTGCGGAACGCGCCGTGTTTTTGACGGAAGTCAATGATTTGCTGGGCCAATGATGGTCCCAAGCCGGAGATGTAAGCTAAGATTTCTTTCGAAGCGGTGTTGAGTTCTACACCTACGGCGTTTACGCAACTAACCACGGTGTCGTCCAATGCGGTTTGCAGCTTCGACTGATCCACGTCGTGCTGGTATTGACCTACGCCGATAGATTTCGGGTCGATTTTGACCAGCTCGGCTAATGGATCCATGAGGCGCCGGCCGATGGAAACGGCGCCGCGTACGGTGACATCATGGTCGGGAAATTCCGCTCGGGCGATTTCGGAAGCGGAGTATATGGAAGCGCCGCTTTCGTTCACCATCACCACGGTGATGCCGGGGATGTTCAGTTTGCGTACGAATGTTTCTGTTTCACGTCCGGCCGTTCCATTGCCTATGGCAATAGCCTCCAGCTGATGTTTTGCGATAAGGGCGCGGAGGATATCGGCGGCCTTTTCAGCGCCGCCGGTGCCGGTGTGGAGAAATAAGGTCGTGTTTTCGAGCAATGCGCCGTGTTCATCGAGGCATACTGTTTTACAGCCGGTACGGAATCCCGGATCGATGGCCATAATACGTTTTTGGCCCATGGGAGCAGCCAGCAGTAGCTGTCTTACATTGCCGGCAAACACTCGTATGGCTTCATCGTCGGCACGCTGGCGGGTTAGCATGCGTACCTCCGTTTCCATCGCCGGTTTGAGCAATCGTTTATACCCATCGAGCATCGCCATACGCACCTGTGTGCTCGCTTCGCCTGCGCCCTTTACGTAGGCATTGTCCAGTAACGGAAGTACCTCACTTTCGGGCACCTCAATATCCAGGTAAAGCAACTCTTCCTTTTCACCCCGGCGCATGGCCAGTATGCGATGAGAGGGGGCGGTCTTCAGTGGTTCTGTCCAATCGTGGTAATCTTTGTATTTTAATGCGGCTTCCTCCTTGCCGGGTACGACCCGTGCCGCAAACAATCCTTTTTCAAGGAACACCTGCCGCGTCTGCGCCCGGATAGCGGCATCTTCGGCAATGGTTTCAGCAATAATATCACGTGCGCCCGCCAATGCGTCTTCGACATCGTTCACATCCTTTGCCGGATCCACGTAGGTCTGCGCAGCTTCATGGACGTTTGTGCCGTCTTGCAGCAACACCAGTTGCGCCAGGGGTTCCAATCCCCGGTCGCGTGCCACGCTTGCCCGGGTTTTACGTTTAGGCCGGTATGGGAGGTAGGCGTCTTCCAATGTCGCCATCGTTTCGGCATTACGCACTGTTTCTTCCAGTCCTGGTGTAAGTTTTCCCTGATCGAGGAGTGATTTGAGGATGGTTTCGCGCCGTTTATCCAGCTCGTTTAGCTGGTGGATCCGATCCCGGATTTGGGTGAGTTGTACTTCGTCTAAGCTGCCCGTCACCTCCTTACGGTAGCGGGCGATGAATGGAATCGTAGCTCCCTCATCGAGGAGCGAAATGGCTGTGCTTACCTGCTTTGTGGACAACGCAAGCTCCTGGCCAATACGGATGTAATGGTTCATATTCCCTTAGGGGTTCTTTTCTTCACTAACCGGTTGTTGTGGGGTTTCCGATGTGGATGATGGGTCATTGTTGCTGGTGTCCGTGCCGGTATCCCCGCCCGCTTGGTTATTATGGTAATAGGGGCCTTCGCTGCCATAATAATCGGGCTCGCGATTGGGTTCGGGGGTGTGTTGGTATGTGCCCGCCGGTGCGGCCGGGTTATTCTCCTTTAGTTTTTTAGGCTCGTGGTCTTCGACAATGGCGTCTTTTACGTCCAGGTCTTTTTCAAAATTATTGATCTGGTCACTGATGTCGCGCTTGATGGTTTCCGATGCGTCCTTAAATTCACGGATGCCGCGCCCAAGTCCCCGTGCCAGTTCCGGAAGCTTTTTGCCGCCGAATAACAACAGGGCCACGAACACGATGAGCATCATTTCGCTCGTCCCGATATTTAAGAATGCCATTACTGTACTCAACATAACTATTGCTCAATTTTCTACCTGCTAAGGTAGGGGTAAATTTTTTCATATCCATGGGTCGCTTTATTTTTCCCCATATAATTGGTTAAATAGCCATTTAAACGTACCATGTGGCTGCGCGCGGAACGTAATTTCGGGGCCGAAGGCATAAAGCCTGCCTTTGCCGATAGGTGCGTAAAAAGCAACCACGCCGTTCCTGAGGTAATCTGCACCCCATACCCATCCGCTCCGCAACGGGTTTTCATCGCCGTACCAGGCGAGCTTTTTCACGGTAGGTCCGTTGGCATCGGTGAGTTTGAATACCGGACTGTTGCTCGACATCACGTCCACGTTTGCCGGCATACCCCATCCTGCGGGGTCGGTGGTATCGGCCATTACACGGTGGACACTGCCCGGTGCATAGAATTGTGTGCCCGATAGCGGGCGTTCCGCGCCACTGGAATCCACTTCGATCAACGCGTTTTTTACCGGTAGCCCCAGGTGGTATGCCAACGCGGTACTGCTCCCTACGGTGAATAATGTACCACCCGCTTCGGCAAATTTTTGCAACTGCGGAATGGAATTGGCTGCTGTGATGCTTCCCAGCATGTGATGGTATGCTGCCGGAGTATTGTCCCTATCGGGCGTGTTTCCGCGGCGATTGGGCCCGTTGTTGCCGACTGGCGGTATTCCGTTGCCGATGAACAGGATGATGTCGTAATTGTCGATCAGGTCGCCTTTATCGATATCCTGCGGATACACAACCGTAAAATCATCGAAGTGATATTGTTCGAGCAGCCAGCGCACCCATCCGGATGGCATGGATCCCCCGTAGTAATCAAACAGGGCAATACGCCGGGGCTTGATGGTATGCACGTCGTTAGGTGCGGTGTTTACGGCAACGGGCATTAAGCCAAGTGAATCGATTGCCGATTGCAGGAGGACCGCGTTTTCCGCTGGAATAAAAAACGAACCCGCGGGCAGGCCTGCCTCCATTTGGTTTGTGCGAGACACAGCGGCGCCGGCGGCGAGCAATTTATTGACAGCTATAAATGCGTTGTTTATGCGGGCATCCAACAGGTAACCTGTAGACGAAGCGGGCACAGGCTGCGTTGGCGGTATCTGCAATTCGCCGTACGGAATGGTGCGAAAAGGTCCGTCAAATGCATCCAATATCCGGTCGAACGAGATACCGAACTGATAGACCAGGGTCCAGCCGGCAGCGTCATACGGTCTTACGGGCGGGCCTCCCGGGTACTGGAAATCATTGGGGTGGTCTTGTGGTTCAAACATATCCAGTACATGGGGACGGAATGCCTGGCTGGTTTTCACGACGAACGATCCTTCGGGATAGGTTTTACCGTCCACAACAAAATCGGCCGTGGCTTGATGGATCTGTATGCCGGATTTAATCAGGGCATTGATAAAATGTACCGCCCGCGGAAAGTCGACCTGATTGGACGGGATGATAAAACCCCGGGGATCCCGTCGCGCAGGGTCTTCGAATACTTTTTCGTAGTAACTGGTCGGAATGTTGCGGCGGCTCGTCTGCTCGGGGGATGGGGCCTCCGCCTGTGCGGCCGCATAGTCGGCTTCTATCTGATGGACGGCCTCCGGCTTCAGGGTCCAATGGTCGGTATTGCCGTACGCAATAGCGTTGCGCCCCATTTTATAACGATTGTATAGCAACTCGTCGCCATATCGGCTGGCATAATCCAATATGGCATAGTTAAGCGATACCGAATAGGCAATGGCATCCGCAAAGTGCCACGGACGGGGGGTGACGGGGTAGGGGGTAGCATTGTTCGGAATCAACCGTTCGGGGACCAGGGGAATATCCATTGGTGTGGGGTCGCCCACAATCTCCGTAAGAATACCGATGCTGTTATGGTAATAAGGCGTTGTACGCAATCCGCCGTTCCACCACGTTGAAAATACCGAACCGCTGAGCCGGGTATAGCCAGGCTTGTCTTCTGCGTTGAGCCGGTTAATCATGGCGGCAGCAACGCCGTCTATACCGGTAATGAGCATCGGGTCGATGACGTAGTTGAACGGATCGCGGTATGGGGGACCGGCAACGATACTTCCCGGAGGGCCCGATTGGTGGTGGTTATAGATGATCTGGGGCATCCACTCGATGTATTGCAACCTGGACATGGTGATGGTTTCCATCAGGTTATTCATGTAGAAGTCGCGGTTATTGTCGTGCCCAACGTATTTGTGGTATAATGTAGGGATGCTTTTATTGCGTTTCAGCGTATCGGTCTGTTGCATGTACCAGTTGGAAACCAGCTCCTGCCCATCGGGGTTGCAGTTGAAAAGTAGGATAATGACATCGTCGAGAATCCGGAGGTTTTCAGCATCGTTCCGGCTGGCCAGTTGGTAGCAGGTTTCCATCAACTGGTGGGTAGCCACCGTCTCGGTAGCATGCAGTCCACCATCTATCCACACCACGGGTTTCCCGAGCATGGCGAGTTCCTTCGCGGCATCAGTATCGAGTGCTGCATGGGCAAGCTTTTGCGAAATTTCCTTATACGTCGTTAATTTCGATAGGTTCTCGGGTGAGGAAATGATGATCAGGTGTTGATCACGACCTTCCGATGTCTTACCCGCAACCTCCATTTTTACCCGGTCTGAGGCCGCTGCGATTTTTTTGAAGTACGCTTCGGATTGGGTGTAGTTAGCGAGTTTGTAGTCTTCTCCGATTTCGAACCCGAAATGTTCCTTAGGCGAAGGGATGTGCTGGGCTATTGCCTGTGTTGCCACGAATAGGGCAAGCAGCAGTGGTAATGTCTGACGTATGCGCATAACACAAACTTATAAAAAAAAGTGAGTGTATGGTGGATGTATCCAAATCGATACGGACGATTTTCAGGTAACAATGTCGTACCTTTGGCGGTTCAAAAATCAAATGTACAATGGTGCACCAACTGAAACGATACAAACCCTATTATCTCAGCACGTTGACGTTAGCAGGGCCGGTGATGATTTCGCAGTTGGGCCATATGCTGGTCCAGGTGGCCGACAGCATTGTAGTGGGCCATTTCGCCGGCACGATTCCGCTGGCGGCCGTTTCATTGGTGCATGGCATATTCATGATAGTGATGGTTATCGGCCTTGGTATTGCGTATGGGTTGACGCCGCTGATTGCGCAGGAAAACGGGCGGAAAAACAATGTGGAATGTGGAACCTTGCTTTCCAATAGCTTGTGGATTAACCTGTGTACCGGCGTGGGTTTATTCTGTTTGGTGTATTTCGGGTCGATGGCGGCCATCGATCACCTCGATCAGGATCCTGCCGTAGTGCAGGAAGCCAAGCCCTACCTGTTTATCCTGAGCCTGTCTATTGTACCGTTAATGGTTTTCAGTGCATTTAAGCAATTTGCCGAAGGGTTGGGCTTTACGAAGCAAGCGATGCGTATCACGATTTGGGGAAACCTGCTCAATGTGGTACTGGCCGTTATTTTTGTGCGGGGGATGTTTGGGCTGGAGCCGATGGGCGTGAGCGGGGTAGGATACGCCACGCTGATAGACCGCTGCCTGATGGCGGTTGTGATGGGTACCTATGTGTTCCGTTCGGTCAACTTTAAGACTTATCTGGAGCGATTCAGGTTGTTTTATATGGATGTATCCCGTAGCCGCGCCATATTGAAAATCGGTGCTCCCGTTGCAATGCAATACGTGTTTGAAATGGGGGCATTTGCCACTGCGGCGGTGATAACGGGTACGATTGGCGCCCATGAACAAGCGGCTCACCAGGTAGCGATCACGCTTGCGGCGATGACGTATATGATGGCAAGTGGCATTGCGGCCGCGGCGACCATCAAAACGGGGAATAATTTTGGTCAGCGGAATTTTTTCCGCTTACGGCGTTTCGCCATATCCAGTTATCACATCGTGTTGCTGTTCATGGGCGTAAGTGCCTTGCTGTTTGCTTTGCTGAATCAGTACCTGCCTTGGATTTTTACGAAAGATACGGTTGTTATCGGCATTGCCGCGCAACTCCTTATCATTGCGGGGTTATTCCAGCTGTTTGACGGTACGCAGGTGGTCGGGCTGGGCATCTTGCGCGGCGTGGGCGACGTAAATATCCCGACGCTGATAACCTTTATCGCTTATTGGATTGTGGGGCTCCCAGTAGCGTACGTGCTCGGCATCGTGCTTGGCTTCGGGGTGTTGGGGATATGGTACGGGCTTACGCTGGGCCTGCTCACTTCGTCGGTGTTGCTATATATCAGGTACCGGAAAGTCATTTCCAGGTTGGATCAAACTTCCCGATTCACGTCCCAGTTTTCCAGGTAATCGGCTACACGTTTCACGAAGCGGCCACCCAACGCGCCGTCAACCACGCGGTGGTCGTAAGAGAGCGACAGGTACATCATGTGCCGGATGCCGATCAGGTCGCCATGCTCGGTTTCAATGACTGCCGGCTTTTTGGTAATGGTGCCCACTGCCAATATCGCTACCTGTGGCTGATTGATGATTGGCGTCCCCATGATATTACCGAACGCACCGATGTTGGTGAGGGTAAATGTGCCGTTTTGGGTGTCGTCCGGCCGCAGCTTGTTGTTTCGGGCGCGGTTTGCCAGGTCATTAACTGCCTTGCTGAGGCCCACCAGGCTTAATTGGTCGGCATTTTTGATCACCGGCACGATGAGGTTTCCCGAGGGTAATGCTGCTGCCATGCCGATATTGATGTGGCGTTTCTTGATGATCTGCGTTCCGTTCACGGATACGTTGACCATCGGGAAGTCACGAAGTGCTTTGCTTACGGCTTCGATGAATACGGGGGTGTAGGTGATTTTTTCGCCTTCGCGCTTTTCGTAGGCACCTTTTATCTTGTTGCGCCAGTTGACAAGGTTAGTGACGTCAGCTTCCACGAAGGAACACACATGGGGCGAGGTTTGTACACTCTTTACCATGTGGTCTGCAATCAGCCTGCGCATACGGTCCATCTCGATGATTTCGTCTTGTGGGGCGATCGGCAGTGCTACGGAAGTTTCCGGTTGGCTGCCGCCGATAGCAGACGCCGCATCGGAGTCACCGGCGGTGCTTTGGGATTCTTGTGGCGGTTGCGAGGTGGTTACTTCTGTGTATGGGTTACTTCCATTGTCAGCCCGTCCGGTGGAGTTGTTTTTTTGAGCCAGGTAATCGAGTACATCCTGTTTCGTTAATCGGCCCTCGCTACCTGTACCGGGAATATGTTCGAGTTCGTCTAAGGGAATACCTTCTTCCGCAGCGATGTTTTTTACGAGTGGGGAATAAAAACGGGAGGTAACGTCTTTGCCTTTAGCGGGTGGCGGCGAAGGAGTTTCGTCGACATGCAATTGATCCATACCCGGTATTTCTTCTGTTTCAATAGTTTCGTCATCGATAGTTTTGTCATCAATAGTTTCATTGTCACCTGCTCCATCTACCTCGATGGTTGCAATCACATCGCCCACCTGCGCTACTGCATTTTCCGTAAAAAGCTGGTCCCTGAGTGTGCCCGAAACCGGTGAGGGGACGTCCGAATCCACCTTGTCTGTGGCAACCTCCAAAATGGGTTCGTCCTCTTCGATGTAGTCTCCCGGTTGTTTCAGCCATTTGACTATCGTTGCTTCCGATACGCTTTCTCCCATCCGGGGTAGTTGTAAATTGTATGTCGCCATAACGATTCTTCGAGTTACTGATGAAACGCGCCTAAGTTACATAAATAATTGATTAAAAATAAAACAACGAAATTTTATTCTGAATATGTAATTATTTTTAAAATAAAAAAACGAACAGGCTTGAAAAGATGCATACTATCGGTTTATTCAGCATGTTCTGCATGCAGTAACTGCCAGAGCATAAACAGTGCGGCCATGGATGATCGCTCGATGTTGATTGCCCGGTCGTGGCCAAACAGGAATTGGTGGGCAACGGCACCCGTTTTGCCGGCGACGGCAATCCACACCAGCCCCACCGGTTTTTCGGCCGTGCCGCCATCCGGTCCGGCAATGCCGCTCACGGCAATGGCATAGTCAACGTGGAAACGGGCCTGTGCTCCCAACGCCATTTCACGTACGGTCTGCTCGCTCACAGCTCCATAGGCTTCGAGTGTCTCCGTTTTTACACCGAGCAGTGCTGTTTTTACGGCGTTGGAATAAGTCACGGCACTTCCCTCAAACATGGAACTGCTACCGGGCAGCGCGGTAATCAACCGGGCGATGTTTCCGCCGGTGCAGCTCTCGGCGGTGGCCAGCGTAAGCGCCTGTTTTTGCATGAAGTCCCGTATCAGTACTTCCAGTTTGGTGTCCTCACCGGCAAGGAAGTGGTCGCCCAAACGTTCCCGTAACTGGTCGGCGATGGCGCTGGTTTCCTGTTTTAGTGCGTCCGGGTCTTCTCCCGTGGCGGTAAGCCGCAACCGTACCAGACCGGGTTTGGGCAGGTAGGCCAGGTGAATATGGGTAGGCAGCGCGCCTTCGATGTCGGCGATCTTTTCGGCAAGGAACGACTCGCCGATCCCGGCCGTCAGCACGGTATGGTGCCAAAGCGGCCGGCGTCCTTCCATATTGCGGAGTCGGGGCAATACATATTCCTGCATGATGTGTTTCATCTCGAACGGTACACCCGGCATGATGATGTAGGGTTTTCCTTTGTGTTCCATCCACATGCCCGGAGCCGTGCCCATCTTGTTGAAGAGGATATCGCTTTTATCGAGCACATCGGCTTGCCGGCGGTTGATTTCGAGCATGGGTCGGTTATTCCGGCTGAAAATAGATTCGACATGGGCCAGCACATCCGGGTCGCGACGGAGACCACAGCCGAAATAGGCGGAAAGCGTCTGTTTGGTCACGTCATCTTTTGTGGGGCCCAGCCCGCCGGTGATGAAGACCAGGTCTGCCCGGCCGGAAGCCAGTGTGAGCGCCACGGTGATGTCTGTGGGGTGGTCGGCCACGGAACTCACCTGTTTCACCTGGATGCCGATAGCGTTTAGCTGTTGGGCCATCCATGCCGAGTTCGTATCGATAATCTGGCCAATAAGTATTTCGTCGCCTATGGTGATGATTTCTGCTTGCATATCATTAGAAACCTGCGAAAGTGTCGTTTCGTTTGGTTAATTTCAAATCCTGTAGGATGGAGGCTTTCGCCCGGATGGTCACATTGTAGCTTTGGTATCGCCCGAAAGGCACCCATCCGAACGACATGTCCCAACAATGCAGGTCGCGATAAATACTGAAGCGGGTAAGCGATACCTCTTTTTGGCGAAAGTCATACCCCGAATTGAACTGGACTTTCCATTTGGGCGTGAGGCTGAAGTCGCCATGGATATTGAGCGTGGCGGTGATGCGTTTTTGCGGTCCCGGGTTGGCATATTGAAAGCTGAATGAGCCAGCAAGATTCCAGGGGATGTTGAAATCAACGAACGCATTCGGGTCTGAACTGATACGCGCCAGCTGTTGCTGTTGCTCGGGCGTCATATTGGCCTTTTGGTTGTCCAGCGAGTCGAGGCCGTCTTGTCGGCTTTTGTTAGCATCCGGGTTAAAACTGTAGTCGAACGATAACCCGAAATTCGTCAGCCGCGCCAGCTTGCCGTCTTTGATCATGTACCGGTTTACCCGCCGGCCGGCCTGACTGTCGAAGGCATAGGGATCAAATGTACCGTTGAAATTGAGGTTGATTTTCTGGTTGAACAGGGCCGTTCGGCCCGAGAAATTGATGTTGGATAGTTTGAAGGAATCGGCGACGAAATTGTAGTTGCCGCTGAATGTCAGTCCCTGTAATATCGGCACTTTCTTTATGCCGCCATCCGTCGTATCCTTTTTACTGAGTATTTTAGCTTCAAGGTTATTGTCTATCGAGAATCCGATGCCCATGGAGCGCCCCGCACCAGGTGATCCGTAGCGGCTGCCCTGGAAAATGGAATACAGGGTTTCTTCGCCCTGGGCGTCGATGAATCTCCGGTAGAACCCGTACTGGGGGTCGGAGAAATCGGGCCGGTAATTGAGGTTGAATGACGGCGTGATGACATGCCGCATGGCTTGTATGTTTCCAATTTTGGGATACATGCCGTAGATTTTGGTCGATAGGCCCGACGACACCGAATAATCGTAAGACCGGGTAAACCCATTGACCGTATCGCGGAGCACTTCAAACCCACTGGGCGTATTTTCCAGTCGCTGGCGGTAGGTCTGGAAGTGCCACCCTTCACTGTAGTTTACACTGGAGTTGAACTGGAAGTATTTCAACACATTAAGCGAGAGGCTTACCGGGATGCTGTGTTGGAAACCGTGCTGGAACTGGCTTAAGGTTTCCTTGCTGAATAGTCCGGTTTCTTTCGCGTTGAGGATGTTATCCCCCCGTAGGGAGTAACTCACATTGATGCGCTGGTACCATTTCTGTTCGCCTACGCGGTCTTTGGAATCGAACGGGTTGAACGAGGCGACGCTTAGTGAAAAGGTAGGCAGGTCGAGGGAGACCGTCTCATTAACCATATCCTGCGAGTGCCGCAAGCTGCTGGTAAAGTTTATTTTGCCATCGAGAAAGGTCCGTCCGTAGCTGATGCTCGAATTCATCGAGTTATTGGTAACCTCATTGTAGTTGTAAGACCCACTGGCGGCGGTATTCCGGGCGAACGAACTGGTTCCGAAGTTTACATTGGCACTGAAGGTGGTGCCGGGGTTGGCTTCCTGCAATTGCGTATGGTTCCAGGTTACATTGAAATCCCTTCTCGATTGGTACTGGTCAGTACCCTCCACACCATTTTTGGTGTTGGCGTATCTAAAATTGAAGCCGCCATTGAATTTATAATTGACACGGTAGCGGGTGTTCAGTGATGTTTCCCACGACCCTTTGGAATACAACGTGCCCCGTATTTCGCTATCCCAATAATCGTTGAATGCGAGGTACCAACCGAGATCCCGCATAAAAAAGCCACGGTTGAACTCTTCGCCGAACGTCGGAAACAGGAGGCCGGAGGCGCGCTTATTGGGTTTGGGGAAGAAACCGAACGGAATGGTGATGAATTTCAGCGGTACGCCTTCCATCACGAGGTATGCCGGGCCTGAGATGATTTGGTTTTCGGTAACGATACCTTTGCTGATATGTATGCCGAAATGGGTATGGGGTTCGGGCAGGTTACAGGTACTGTACATGCCGTGGTAAAGCGACATCTCGTCATATTGGTTCTTGCGCACCCTGCTTGCTTGGATAAAACCGCCGTCCACTTCGGTAAAAATACCAAAGGTAATACCATTTGCGGTATCAAAATTGTAGCGTAGTGAGTCGACGGCTTTAGGGGTTTCGTTGGGAAAGATAACAATGGGCCGGCCTACGTATTTATTGTTGTGGTCATGCACGCCACTCGCAAAGATTTCGTTCGTGTTATTGTTTATACGGATGTAATCGGCAGCGAGTTCAAACCCCTCGTACTTGATTTTGGCCTCTTTATAGAGATGGATGGTGTTATTCAAGATGTCGGTAAACTGGGAATCCTGGGCTACGATGGTCACTACGGCTTTCAAACCGTCGGTCTGTTCCTGCTGGGTGGTGTCGGCTGGCGTACCCAGTGAGTCCAATGCCAGTGAGTCCAATGCCAATGAGTCCAGCGCTAGCGTGTCCGTTCCTTGATAGAGCGTGTCAGTTTCCTGCTTGAGCGTGTCAATTCGGGTGCTATCCGGTACTGAAATTTCCTGACCGGATACGGAAACGGCCGAAAATATCGTTAAGAATAGTGAAATGCAAGAAAAAATAACAGCAACTGACCTCAAATTTGACAACGAATATTATTTTTGCAATATCAGAATTGCGTACAAAATTAATTAAAATAGTTAGGACTTCGGTGTTATCAGATATGACAAAACGTTTCATTACGCCTTTTCTTTTTTTCCTTTCAATCATTATCCTTCCTGCCATATTACTTGCAAATGATCGCCAAGATACCGTATACACCATCCGTACGGTGGTGCTGGATGCGGGGCATGGGGGTGCCAAACCTGGAACACGCGGTGCCAGGTCGCTGGAGAAAGATGTCGTGTTGCAGGTTGTCTTGAAATTAGGCAAAGCCATTGAAAAGGAGATACCTGGTGTGAAAGTGCTGTATACGCGGACTACCGATGTGGATGTAGACCTGTACAAGCGCATTGAATTTGCTAATCAACACCGGGCTGATCTGTTTATTTCGGTCCATTGCAATGCCACGCCTGCGCGCAGGCGCCGCAATAGTAAAGGAAAATATTATTATGCGCAGGACAAAACGGTTCGAGGTACGGAAACGTTTGTGTCGGGGTTTAACCGGTTAGGCGAACAGGATGCCGCAATTCGGGAAAATGCGGATATTTTGCTGGAGGATAACTACGAAGAAAACTATCAGGGCTTTGACCCGAACGATCCGGCCAGCTACATCGTCTTTTCGTTGATGAAAAACCACTACCGCGACCAAAGCATACGGCTAGCATCCTTTATACAGGATGAGTACGTGAAATCGAACAGGGTAGACCGGGGGGTGCAGGAGCAGAGCCTGGCGGTATTGGCGCGGGCGGGTATGCCGGCGGTGTTGACTGAGTTGGGTTTTCTAAGTAATCCCAACGAAGAAACCTATATGTTGTCTGAAAACGGGCAGGCAGAGATGGTGAAGAACCTGGTCAATGCGGTTAAGTCCTTCAAAAAGCATGTGGAGCGTTAAAAGGGCAGCTTACCTAAACAATATCGGCATAAAAGTTGTTTTGTACTATTGACTGGCTTTTCTTAGCTTAGCAAATTATGGCTTAACAGACTAAAACGAAAGGGACCCTTGAAAATAGCAAACGAAACCAAAGTAGGGATATTGGCGGTGGTCGCCATTGCCATATTGATTCTGGGATATAGTTTTTTGCGGGGCAACGATGTCTTTAGTCGCGAAATCACCCTATATACCACCTACGATCGGGTGGATGGCCTCACCGAATCAAAGCCGATTCTGGTCAACGGCTATCAGATTGGCCGCGTATCGAAGATGGAGTTGCAGCAGGATGGCCGTATCCGCACGGAGCTTAAGGTAAAGCGTGATTATGCGGTTCCGGCGAATACCGTTGCACTTCTCTCCAGCACAGACTTATTGGGCGGTAAAGCCATTGTTTTCGAACTTGGCGACAGCGCCGTTTATGCAAAGAACGGTGATGAACTCCCCGCCGGCATACAAAAAAATATCATGGAGCAGGTAGAGCCGATACAGAAAAAAGCGCAGGATATTGCCGCGGTGCTCGATTCGGTGCTGAACTCCATCAACAACACCATCAATAAAGACTTCCAGCGCGATTTCAACCGAAGCATCAACAGTATTGCCAATTCGCTTCAGAACCTGGAGGGGATTACCCGGCAACTGGATGGTCTGGTGGTCTCCGAGCGTAACCGCATCAGCCACATTGTGGCCAATGTGGAATCGATCACCGATAACCTTAAAAACAACAATGAGCGTATTGGTAGTGTCCTGGCCAATTTGGATAGCATTACGGACCAGGTGGCAAAAGCCGATTTTGCACAAACCATTACCAGTGCGAATAAAGCGATGGCCGATTTCCAGTCGATAACCGATCGTATCAACCAAGGGCAGGGGTCTATTGGCCTGCTGTTGAATGATGAGCAACTGTACGATAACCTGAACCAGGCGTCGAAAAACCTGGAAGAATTGATTGCCGATATGAAAGCCCGGCCGGGCCGGTACGTGCATTTCTCGGTGTTCGGCCGTAAGGATAAGTGAGTGTTGATTTACTGATGTGCCGATGAAGCATGCCGTAAAAAAACAAAAAGTTATTGTCGTTTTATGGAATAACCCTTATCTTTGCAGTCCAAAGAAAAATCCTATGCGGAAGTGGCGTAATTGGTAGCCGCACCAGACTTAGGATCTGGCGCCGCAAGGCGTGGGGGTTCGAGTCCCTTCTTCCGCACTTGAATCCTCCCGGTAAATCGGGAGGATTTTTTATATAAATGCGATAAACGCTTAAAATTGAGTATGAATATTTCACACGAGAACATCGACGAAACCAATGCAGTCATTACGGTGGAACTTGCACCCGAAGACTACAACCCACAAGTAGATAAAGCAATAAAAGAACAAGCCAAGAAAGCCAAATTGCCGGGCTTCCGGCCTGGTATGGTGCCTACGTCGCACATCCGTCGTACCTATGGCAAGGCGATTCTGATCGACGAGGTAAACCGTGTGGTGAGCGATAAGATTAATGCATACATTGGTGATAATAAGTTGGAAATCCTGGGCCAGCCATTACCAAAGGAAGATGACGATACCGATTACAACTGGGATTTTGCCGATAATTTTTCGTTTGCTTACGAGGTAGGGCTGGCACCGCAGTTTGACGTGCCTTTTAACGAGAAATCCAAATTCACCCAGTACATTATCAAAGCGGATAAGGAAACGTTGGAATCGCGCAAGAAAAACCTTCGCCGCAGCTATGGCAAAATGACCAATCCGGAAGTATCTGAAGATGGCGACGTGCTGTACAGTGAGTTGAAGCAGCTGGATGCCGATGGTAACGCGTTGGAAAGTGGTATCGTCAATACGGCATCCGTTCGCACGGATTTGATTGATGATAAGAAAATCAAGAAATCGCTTATCGGTCTGAAGAAGGACGATACGGTAACCATCGATATCAAGAAAGCATTTGCTTCGGCTGCCGATATCGCCCGTACGATAGGCATTAAGGAGGAAGAAGTGGAAGCACTGGAAAACGCGCAATTCCAGCTGACCGTAAAGAACGTGAACCGGCTTGAGGAGGCGGAATTGAATGAAGAGTTCTATACCAAAGTCTTCGGCGAAGGGGTGGTGACGTCCGAAACCGAATTTGAAGAAAAAGTACGGGCAGAAGTCGAAGATATGCTGGTGCAAAATGCTACCCAGAAACTTCAGAACGATCTTTACCTGAAAGGCCTTGATGCCGTTAAAGCTGATTTCCCCGAGGCATTCCTCAAGCGGTGGCTGAAGGCCACCAACCCGGAGATCAAGGAGGACGAACTGGAGGAAGGTTTCGCCGATTTCGTAAAAAATCTGAAGTGGACATTGATTGAAAACCGCGTCATCACCCAGAATGGGCTGGAAGTGAAGTACGAAGAAGTGCTCGCATTGGCAAAAGAACGTATTGCTGCCCAGATAAAGATGTACAATCCGGGACAGGAGATCACCGACCAGCAGCTCGCCCAATATGCGGTGCAACTGCTTGGCGATAAGGAGCAGGCTAACCGGTTATTCGATGAAGTGAAAGCGTTGAAGGTGTTTGATCACCTCAAGGGTGTGGTAAAGTTGGAAGAAAAAGAAATCGAATACAACAAGTTCCTCGAATTGAAATAGCATCGATAGATGCATAAAAAAAGCGGCGCTTCGAAATAGTGCCGCTTTTTTTATGCCGTGTAATCTTTACTGGTCGTTAGCCACAAATATGGCCAGCGGTGCCATCCTTGCGCGGAAGAGCTGAAGGGTGTCGCCCTGCACGTGGTAACTGTCGGCCGATTCCAATGCCCGCTTCAGCTCGTTTTCGACTTCCATATTTTCACAGGCCATCAACGTGCCTATCAGTTGTGAAAATTTGACGCGGTTCGGTTCTTTCAATTCATACGTGCCGCCCATACCGTTGCATCCGCCGGTGGCTTGCAACCTGTTGTCTTCGCTATTCAGCTGGATGTAGGGTTCCTTCTGGGTAGATCCATCAGCGACGGCCTGCCCACTAACTTCAATGAGTTTCCAATACCGGTCGGTAAGTTGATCGGTTACCTTGGTCAGTACATAGTGATCGGCCAGGTTGCCCGTAATGCGGTTACCCTCCATGTCTAAGTGAAACAGCTGGTTTTCACCCACCTGGAATTGCTCGCCGCGGTCGGCGAGGGCGATCCTGCCACCGTTTTCATCCCACGTGAAGGCTCCCGACTCCGTAAATACGGAGTCACCCCTTTCGAGGTAGCGCGTTTTCAGCAGGTAAGTGTCGTCGTCATTCAACGTGATCGTGTACCGGATGCCGGGGCAATCGGCGCAGGGCAGGGTGCCTTGGTACGTGCCCGCCCAATCGACTGAGTTCCTGCTATTATGTGCAGGGTCTGCATTTTCAGTGGTCGCTGTTTTCTTGGTTTGGCATGCGGCCACGACGCATGCAACGATCATCGCGCCAGCGGCAGCCCTTAGTAATTGTTTTGTTTCCATGGTGCTTCTTTTTATCAATGAGTAAGCATAAAGTATACCAAAGAGATGGCGTTACAATGTTTCTTCCAGCCAGCGGAAAAACTCCCGCTGCCACACCAGAGCGTTCTGCGCGCTCAATACCCAATGGTTTTCGTCAGGCAGGTACAGCAGCCGGCTTTTGATTCCGCGCAACTGTGCCACCTGGAACGCCTGGAGTCCTTGTTCAATACCGACGCGGTAATCCTTGCCTCCCTGCACAATCATGATGGGGGTATCCCACTGGTCTACCCGGGTAATGGGATTGAAGTCGGTATACGTTTTTTTGTTGCGTTCATCCCAATACGGTCCGCCAAGGTCTTTATTGGCAAAAAAGAGCTCCTCTGTAGTACCGTACCAGCTACGCATATCAAATAAACCATCGTGGGCAATGAATGTTTTAAAACGGTTTTCATGTATACCGGCCAGCATGAAAACTGAGTATCCGCCATAGCTTGCACCCACGGCGCCCAGCCTGGCGGTATCCACGTAGGGCTCCCTGGCCATGTCGTCTATCGCCGAAAGATAGTCGTTGATGGCCTGGCCACCCCAATCACCGCTGATTTGTTCGTTCCACGCTACACCGTAGCCGGGCATACCTCTGCGATTCGGTGCTACTACGATATACCCTTGGGCGGCAATAAGTTGGAAATTCCACCTGTAGGAGTACGTTTGGGACAGCGCGCCCTGTGGTCCGCCCTGGCAGTAAAGCAAGGTGGGGTACTTTTTAGCCGGGTCGAAATCCGGCGGATAGATGATCCACGACAGCAGGTCCTTCCCGTCAGTCGCTTTGGTGATGCGTGCCTCCACTTTGCTTTTGGCCATGCCGGCATAGTGTTCATCGTTTACGGCGGTGATTTTAGTAAGTTGACGGGAGTTCAGATCAAAGCGGTACAGTTCGGCGGCCCGGTTCATATCGGTGAGCGATACGACCAGTTGGTCGTCCGCCTGGCCAACAATACCTGCAATATCGTGCTGCCCCTGGCTGATCTGTTGGATGTGGGTCGCCCCTGCATCCGCCAGGTTGCCGGGTAGCCGGATTTCAAACAGTTGCACGGTCCCTTTCACTGCTGCGGTAAACCAGATGGTGCGGCTATCACTGCTCCACAGGTATGCATTTACGGTGCCATCCCAAGCGCCCGTTAGGTTATGCCGCCGGCTTGTGCGTTTGTCAAACACAACGATGTCGTTCTTGTCGGCCTCATATCCATCTTCTGCCATACTTAGCCACGCCAGACGCTGTCCGTCGGGGCTATAGGCCGGCGATTGGTCGTAGCCCATCATCCCCTCGGTGAGATTGGTCGTTTTGGCGGTAGCCAGTTCATACCGGTAAATGTCTGTATTGGTACTTTGGGCGTAGGCCGTGCCCATACTTTTTTTACTGACGTAGAGGATACTTTTGCCATCGGGACTCCATATGGCATCTTCCTTACCACCAAAAGGTTGCTGCGGTGTATGGTAAGGTTCATCGGCCATGATATCGACGGGCATACCGATTTCACCAGCGTTGTACGTTGCATAAAAAACATGGTTGTACGTGCCGTCGGCCCAAGTATCCCAATGCCGGTAATCCAATGCGTCGTAGACATAAGCATCAGATTTCGGAAGGTCGTCATAACGGTCTGCACTATGCATTTCCTTGAGGGGCACCGCTTTGGTGAACAGGATGTGTTTGCCGTCGGGCGAAAAGCGGACGTTTTGCAACGGCGTTGCGTGGTCGGTCACCTGCGTTGGTTCGGGTTCACCCGGGGTGAGCTGCCAAAGCTGCCCGTTAAACAGGTAGGTTATCGTGCCGTCACTGGCTATGTGAACTACATTTTCGCTCCCTTCGCTGGTGGTAAGCTGCTCGGCTGTGCCACCCGCCACCGGGATACGGAACAGGTTCTTTTCGGGGTTGTTTTCTGTGAGGTCGTAGTAGGTTACGCCATAGATGATGTCTTTGCCATCGGGCGATACCGTCTCTGCGGATACCCGGCCCAGTTGCCAGAGCATTTCCGGCGTGAGTGGTTGCTGGGCCTGGCTGGCGCCCACGGTGGCTAACGCTGCTGCGATCATAAGTGCATTTTGCTTCATGGTTGTTGTATTCGTGTGTAACGGGCGCAAGTTAATGAAGTCTGGCTATATACAGAAATAGTGGCAAAGCTCCTTCGGGCCCTTTGCATGAACATTTCGTACCTTTGGGTTATGAACAAAGATTTGATTTTACGCGAACGGCTGGCCCTCCAGCGAACCATATTGGCTAACCAGTCCACGTTCTTATCGTTTCTGCGGACGTCCATGTATTTTGCGGTGGCCGGTGTTTCCGTCGATCGGTTACTCGACATCCCCGGTGGACGTATTTACGAGTACGTTCTTTTCGTGATTTCTGCTATTGTGCTGGTCGTGGGCATATTCAACTTTGCCATCCATCGGAAGAAGATAGCCGGCAGTGAGAAGCACATTGGCGACTATAAATTTGAATACGGTGAGGGAACTGACTGAGTGAAATTATTTGGAGAGAAAGTAATGGAGGAAGCCGAACATCACGCCAGCTTGGCTGATCCAGAATATGAACATCCATTTAATTATGTCCGCACGTGATTTCTGGACTTCCAGCTTGACTTCGGATATTTCCCGGATCAAATCCTCCTTTGTAGCGAAAGTATCAGTCTTGCTGTTAACAACCTTGCGTTCCTCTTCCTCGACCTCGTTCTGGAACAGCTTAACAAGCTCCAATGCTTCCTTGTCGGATTTGGTAATCCGCTTGAAGATGTTGAATGCCTGATCGAGTGTCTGCGTGCTCATCTTTGTTTGATTAAATCAAAGCAAATATAACGAAAGTTGGCATTTCAAACAAACTAAAAAGGCGAACCTAAACCAGGTTCGCCTTTTTTGTGCCCAGGGAGAGACTCGAACTCTCAAGGGACTGCTCCCAACGGCTTCTGAGACCGCAACGTTTACCAATTTCGCCACCTGGGCGGCACACTCCCATTCGGGAGTGCAAATATATTAATAATTGTTAATTGTCAATCGTCAATTATCAATTAAAATCTACTCCTCCTCGTCGTCATCCGTATGCAGCATATCCCGGTGTTCTTCGGGCTTGTAGGAAGCTTTAAGCTCAGCCAGTTTTTTCTTGCCATAGGCCACCTTACTGATGAGTACAAACAACACCGGCACAATAAATATGGCAAACAACGTGGCGATGAGCATACCGCCAAAAACCGTCCAGCCGATGGTTTGCCGGGATACGGCACCTGCTCCGGTGGAGTACATCAATGGCACGATACCCAGAATAAACGCAAACGATGTCATAATGATGGGGCGCAATCGAAGCTTCACCGCTTCGAGGGTCGCCTTCAGTAAGCCCATGCCAATATCTACCCGCTCTTTGGCAAACTCTACAATCAGAATCGCGTTTTTTGCTGCGAGGCCAATAATGGCTACCAAACCGATCTGTGCATAGATGTTATTATCGAGCCGGGGTAAAAAAGTGAGCGCAAGGATAGCCCCGAATATACCAAGGGGCACGGAAAGCAGAATTGAAAAGGGAACCGACCAGCTTTCATACAACGCTGCCAGGAGTAAGAATACGAACAGGATACAGAGCGCAAAGATCATAATGGTCATATTTCCGGCCTCCTTCTCCTGTAAACTCAGTCCCGAGAACTCGTACGTAAAACCGGCACCCAATGTCTGTGCGGCAGTTTCTTCCAACGCCTGTAAAGCATCACCGCTACTGTATCCCGGTGCAGCCCCACCCATCAGATCGATGGATCTGAAGATATTGAAGTGGTTGATGATAGACGGGCTTTCGATGATTTCGTGCGATATCAACGCGCTTAATGGTACCGGGTCTCCCTGCGTGTTTTTTACATACAGTTTGTTGATGTCATTAATATCCATGCGGAAGGCGGTATCTGCCTGCGAAACGACGCGGAAATTCCGGCCATACCGGGTAAAGTCATTCACATAGCTACTACCAAGGAACGACGATACGGTACTATAAACGCTGGAAACAGAAACCCCCATGCGTTTTGCCTGCTCGCGGTCTACCTTCACGAGGTAATTGGGGGTGTTTGAATTAAACAAGGTATAGGCCATGCCAATTTCCGGGCGCTGGTTGGCGGCGGCCAGGAATTTGCCTACCTGCGCTTCAAAATCCTTGATGTCGCCATTGCGTTGGTCAATGAGCTGCATGCTAAATCCGCCGCTTACCCCTAAACCGGGAATAGCTGGCGGCATCACGGGTAGGATAGACGCTTGCTGAAATCCATTGTATTGTATCTGTAGGCTGGCTACGATTTCGCCAGCGGTACGGGTGCGTTCATCCCAAGGTGTAAGCTGCACGAAGAATGTCCCGCCGTTGGGTTTGAACGACCTGTTCAGTAGGTTAATTCCCGAAATGGCCATCACATTTCTTATTTCGGGATTTTGCCTCCGGAGTGAATCAGACACCGCATCCAGCAACTCAGCCGTACGTTTGGAAGACGCACCTTCGGGCAGCGTAACCCCCATCATGAACACCCCGGCATCTTCCGTGGGAATAAATCCGGTGGGTTTCGTGCTAAACAGTCCAACGGTGCCCACGTAAATGCAAATCAGGATAATGATGGCCAGTGGCGCCCGTTTGATGGTTGCCCTGACGGCATGGGAATACCTTTTCGTAACCCGTTCAAACCAAACGTTAAATTTATAGAACAGCCGGTTGATACCGGTGGACTTCTCATTGAACTGAGAGGGCCGCAGTAACAGTGCGCACAATGCAGGGGTAAGCGAGAGGGCGACAAACGCGGAAAGCAATACCGACACGGCAATAGTAATAGCAAATTGTTGATAGAGCTGGCCTACCATGCCGGGGATAAAGCCTACCGGTACAAACACTGCCGCCAGGATCAGCGCGATGGCGATGACCGGCGCTGTAATCTCTTTCATGGCCCGTCGTGTCGCTTCCTTTGCCGACAGCCTGTCGTGGTCGATATAATGTTGCACAGCTTCCACCACCACGATGGCGTCATCTACCACAATCCCGATAGCCAGTACAAATGCCAGCATGGTCAGGTTGTTGATGGAAAAGCCAAACAGGTTGAAAAAGATGAACGTACCGATGATGGAAACCGGAATGGCCAAAATCGGAATCAGCGTAGCGCGCCAGCTCTGGAGGAAGATGAATACCACCAGCGTTACCAAAATGAGCGCTTCAACCAGTGTGTGGAGTACGTTGCTGATGGATTCCTGGATCACCGTTACAGTTTCATAGTTGATCACGTAGTCCATGTCACTCGGAAAGTCCGCTTTCAGTTGTTCAAGCGCCGCATAGATTCCTTCTGCCGTTTCCACGGCATTTCCACCGGGCATTTGGTTTACCATCATGCCCGATGCGGTCAGGCCATTCAATTTGTTGGTAATGTTGTAGGCAAACTCGCCGAGTTCTACCCGCGCCACATCTTTCAGGTATACCAGCGAACCATCTGCGTTGGTTTTGATGATGATTTGTTCAAACTGTTCCTCTTCGTTCAGATCGCCGTCTAAAATAACCGGATACTCAAATACCTGGGTATTCAATTGGGGGCGGGCTCCTACGCTGCCACCCGGCATCCGGATGTTTTGCTCCTGAATGGCTGCATTTACTTCGGCCGGCGTAAGCCCGAGGTTGGAAAGTTTGGTTGCATCCAGCCATACGCGCATACTGAAAGGCTGGCCGAATGCCATGACATCGCCCACGCCATTCACACGCATCAATGCGTCTTTTACATATAAGTTGGCATAGTTGGCCAGGAATTTCTGATCGCGTGTGCCGTTCGGCGAAATCAACGAGACCATCATCAATACATCTGTATTGGCCTTACGCGTAATGACCCCCAGGCGCCGCACCGCTTCGGGCAGCGCCGGTTCGGCAATACCCACCCGGTTTTGTACGTCGAGCGTTGCGATGTCGATGTCCGTACCCACGTCAAACGTCACGGTGATCGACGAGCGTCCGTCGGATGTGCTGTTGGACGTCATGTAGGTCATGCCGGGCGTGCCATTGATTTGGCTTTCGATAAGTGTGGTAACGGTTTGTTCCACCGTCTGCGCGTCGGCCCCCGTATACGTGGCCTGTACCTGTACGGTAGGCGGCGAAATATTGGGATACTGGCTGACGGGCAGCGTGGTAATCGAGATTATCCCGATAATTGTAATCAGAATGGAGATCACAATGGAGGTGACGGGTCGTCTTATGAATACTTCTGAGATCATGCTGTTTCTGTCCTAAAATACGTGTTGGTCGTCTTTCCCCCTTATTTTTTTTCTTCCGGCCGGGTTACCTGTACCTTTGCCCCCGGCCGCAGGTTGATGATGCCATCGGTGACCACCTGCTCTCCGATGGAGAGACCTGAATTAACCACCGCGCGGTCTGCCATCTTCAACCCGAGCTGTATGCCACGCTGCTCTACCGTGCCACTGTCTGTCAATACATATACCGAGGTTTGCCCCAATTGCTCGGTAACAGCCCGGTACGGGATGACCAGTTGTTTGGTTTCGGATGTGGTCCGGATACGCACGTTGGTATTCATTCCGGCACGTAATAAGCCATCGGGGTTAGCGAAGGTAGCGCGCACGGTAATGGTACCCGTATTGGCATCCACTGCACGGTCGATGACCGTAATCCTACCGGGGTGGGAATACACATTTCCCCCGGCTAATGTGAGGGTGATTACAGAATCCTTTTCGATATCGCCTTGTTTCTGTAAGGTTACAAACTGTTGGATATTCCGTTGGTTGACGGCAAAATCAACGGCAATAGGGGTCGTAGATGAGATCGTATTGAGCAAGGTGGTGCCAGCACTTACGAGTGCTCCGGTGCGTACCTGCGAAATGCCGATAGTACCATTGAAAGGCGCTACAATGGTAGACCGGTTGAGGTTTGTCGTGGCCGTAACCAATGCCGCTTTGGCTGATACTACTTGTGCTGCGGCATTGTCGCGGTCGGTCTCGGCATAATCCAGCGTCTGCCGGGCAATAGCATCCTGTTCGGCCAACTTGCGGTACCGATCCACATCGCGCGTGATGCGATCCAGGTTAGCCTCTGCGATAGCCAGGCTGGCTTTCGCCTGCTCCGCTGCCGCTTCGTACCGTGTGCGGTCAATTTCGTATAGCTTCTGGCCTTTGCTTACGGTTGCACCATCGGCAACGAAGATGCCGGTAATGTAGCCGCTTACTTCCGCGCGGAGTTCAGTTTCGTTGAGCGGAACGACGCTCCCGGGGTAGGCATCCATACCCGCCACAATTTCTTCTGTCACTACATCCGTAGTTACCGGAATGGCTTGTGGTCCGGCAGCTTGCTGTTGTTGCTTATTACCGCAGGCGCCCGCAAGGCCGGCAGCAATGAGTACGATGGGGGCTATTTTGTAGTTGTTCATATATTAAAAGTCAATGGTCGTATCTGTTTTCTAATGTCTAATGTCAGTTCTCATCCAATACGGAGCCCAATGCCCGTTGGACCTCCAGCTTGCCTGAAAGTACGGCAAACAGCGCATTGAGGTAATTAATCTGGGCGGTACGCAGATCGGTCTCGGCCGTCATCAGGTCGAGGTAGGTCTTGATGCCTTCATCGTATTGCAATTTGAGTGTGTTGTACACTTCTTCGGCCAGCCCCATATTATGCTGGGCCGTTGTCCAATCATTAAGGTTTGCCTTGTACGTAGCCATGGCCATTTCATAATGTGTATTGATTTGGTTCTTCAGGTTAACGATATCCCAATCGATTCGCGCTTCCTGCAGTTCGGATTTCCGTATTTCCTGGATGCGCTTGGTACCTTGGAAGATGGGCACGTTAAGCGTAAGCCCGAATACCGATCGCGGAAAGGCCGGATTATACAGGTCCGAGAATCGGTTGTCGCGGAAATCCCATGCATAATTATAAAATGCTGATAAATTGGGCAGGAACGTCCACTTGTTGTATTGGGTATTTACGTGCTGGAGTTGTTTGAGCGTTTGCAGCTGACGGAATTCGACACGGTTCTCCAGATTGACGGCCTGCGTGGTGTCCAGCAGGATCTCCCGCTCCATGGCCGTATCTTCAAACGATAAGGAGAGGGCTTGCCCCGCTTCCAGTCCGATGAGTTCCTTCAGGTACGCGTACTTGTAGTTGAGCATTTCGCCCACGCGCTTCTGTTCGGCTTTGGTATTGGCGAGTGTGATTTCCGCCCGCTTGTAGTCGATTTTGTCTACGATGCCCGTCTCGTAGCGTACCTTTGCGTCGGCCAGTTGCCGCTCAATACGGGCCAGGTTTTCCTGAATGATGTTCAGCTGTTCTTCGCTGGTAAGGATGTCATAATAGCCTTTGCTCACTTCCACCACCGTATTGATGGTGCTGTTTTCCGTATTCAGGGCATTTTGTTGCCGGATGTATTTGGCGGCTTTCGCGGCCTGCATCAGTCCCGGGTTAAGCAGTTGCTGATCGGCCTGGAGCACCGCGGCGCTGGCGTGTTTTTGCCCCATCACGATAACCTGGTCGCCAATCACCGTCGTGGGAATTTTGACGTTGTAGTTGTAGGTGCCGGTCGCGTTAATCTGGGGATACCAGCCCGAAAGTGCCGATGCGATCTCGCGTTCACCGATCTCCTCGTCCAGCAGCGCTTGCTGTACCGTAGCCCTGTTGTCGAGTGCGAAATCGATCAGGTCCTGCAATCGGGCATCCTGAGGCAAATTCTTGGCATTGTCCTGTGCCAGTGATGACGAATAAAAGCTTCCGCCGATAACGATTAAGGTGCTGTAGACCAGTTTTTTTAAATACATATTTGCCGTTGTCGTCATATTGTTTTTCAATTCCTGATTCCATCCCAAATGATGGCGACCATCTTTTTAAGGTCTTCTTCTTTTAACGCAAACCGGCCGTTGATATTTCGCTTGGCCGTTGCCGATACGGTACCGATGTACGCCGCACTGATGATGTTGATGTCCAGTGGTTTGATGTAGCCTTCCTGCACGCCCTGTTTCAGGAACACCGATACCTCATCCTGGAAGCACACGCGGTCTTCCGGATACACGTCTTTGACAAAAGGGGAGGAAAAAAACTGTTCAAGGAAACTCAATACCTGCGGGTGTTGTACATAGTATTTCACGAGATTCATCCACACGGTAGCGAACTGCTCCGGGTAAGGCCGGTCGTGGTCGTTGCCCTCGAATATCACCTGTTGCATACGCTCCCTCACGTAATGATAGAGGTCCACGATCAGCTCGTCTTTCGAAACAAAATAATGGTAAATCGTGCCCGTGGCCACGCCTGCTTCCTGCGCAATCTGGCTCATCGGCGTGCCGTGGAAGCCGAATTCGCGGATAAGGCGCAGGGTACTTTCGTAGATTGCCTGTTTCTTCGCTGTTGTTGCCGTGTTTAATTGAACGTTCATTCGGGTGGCAAAGGAAAACATTATTTGCGAAAAAACAGCGCCATCAGCGATTAATAACGGAAATTTGACAATCGCCGTCAAAAGGTCAATCGCTGCCTCGTGGTCGGTTTCTGCCCTGGGCTAGGAAACGAGGGTAAAGTCGATCTGCCTCTTGGCGAGGTCCACTTTTTTCACCCGAATCTGCACCTCATCACCCAACTGGTACCGTTTTTTTCGCCGTTGGCCGATGATGGCATAATTCTTTTCATCCAGCGCGTAGAAATCGTCGGTAATGTCGCGCAGCCGCACCATGCCTTCGCATTTGTTTTCCTCAATTTCCACGTACATGCCCCATTCGGTTACGCCGGAGATGATGCCCGTGAAGATTTCACCCACCTGGTCCTGCAGGAATTCGGCCTGTTTATATTTTACCGAAGCCCGTTCGGCATCGGCTGCTCGTTTCTCCATCTGCGATGCGTGTTCGCATTGCTTTTCATACGCTTCGGTGTTGACCGATTTGCCGCCAGCGAGGTAATGTTGGAGCAGCCGGTGTACCATCACATCGGGGTAGCGGCGGATGGGCGAAGTGAAGTGGGTGTAGAAGTCGAACGCCAGTCCGTAGTGGCTGGTCTTTTTGGTGGTATAGATGGCCTTGGCCATGGATCGGATGGCGAGGGTGGTCAGCACGTTCTGCTCTTTGGTGCCTTCAATGCGCTCCATCACATTATTGAGCGAACGGGCGGTTTCACGGTCGGATTTGGTATTGATTTTATAACCGAAGCGGGCTGCGAACTGGGCGAAAGCGGTGATGCTTTCTTCTTTCGGCACATCATGTACCCGGTACACGAATGTTTTTTTGTTACTGCCCTTGCCCTGCTTGCCGATGAACTCGGCCACCCGCCGGTTGGCCAGCAGCATGAAATCTTCGATGAGCTTGTGGGCATCCTTGCGTTCCTTTACGTATACGCCCAAAGGCTTGCCGGCGGCGTCGAGGTGGAACTTCACTTCGGTGGTTTCGAAGCTGATGGCGCCATGTTTGAACTTGCGGTCGCGCAGGATATAGGCCAGTTTGTTGAGGGTATGCAGTTCGGCGCTGTACTCGCCCGCTTGCTGCTCGATGATTTCCTGTGCTTCTTCGTAGCTGAACCGCCGGTTGGAGTGGATGATGCCTTTCCCGAACCAGTCTTTAATCACGTTGGCATTGCTATCCATTTCGAATACGGCCGAAAACACAAGGCGGTCTTCATTGGGCCGGAGGGAGCACAGATCGTTGGACAGCCGTTCGGGCAGCATGGGGATAACGCGATCGACCAGGTAAACGGAAGTACCCCGTTCGTAAGCCTCTTTATCAAGCGGCGAGTCGGGCTGCACGAAGTGGCTCACGTCGGCAATGTGCACGCCGATTTCGTAGTTGCCGTTGGGCAGCTGTTCGAACGAGATGGCGTCGTCGAAATCTTTGGCATCTTCAGGATCGATGGTGAATGTGGTCACATGGCGGAAATCGCGGCGTTTGGCGATTTCTTCGGCCGGAATCCCGGCGCTGAATGCTGCGGCTTCCTTTTCCACGGCTTTGGGAAATTCGAGCGGGAAGCCAAAATCGGCGAGGATGGCATTCATCTCGGTGTCGTTCTCGCCCTTTTTACCCAGCACGAAGGTTACCTTCCCCACGGGGTTCTTGCTGTCGCGCGGCCACTCGGTGATGGCTGCGACCACCTTTTCACCGTCTTTGGCGCCGTTGAGGTCGGCCAGCGGCACGAAGATGTCGTGCAGCATCTTCCGGTCGTCCGGGTTCACAAACGCAAAGCGGGGAGAAATACTGATGGTGCCGGTAAATTCGGTGCGTGCGCGCTCCAGTATTTCCACTACTTCGCCTTCCTTGCGCTTGCCGCGCCGCTTTTCATAGGTATGTACTTTTACGCGGTCGTCGTGCAGGGCCTGCCGCAGCTTGCGCGGCGCGATGTATATATCGTCTTCAAACTCGTCTTCCGGCACGATGAATGCGGATCCGTCGGCCGTCATGTCGACTTTGCCGATAACGAATGCCTTAAGTTCCTTGAGGGTGTATTTCCCTTTTTCCACTTCTTTAAACAGCCCACCGGTTTGTGCCTCCTCCTGCAGGATGTTGCGGATGGCCTCGCGCGACTCGGCGTCGGCCAGGTTGAGCTTGGCGGCCACTTGCTTATAGTTTATCGGTTTGTTGCCCGATTTCTCGATGAGGTCAGAAATCAATTGGGTCAGTACATTTTTGAATGCGTTGTTTTTTTTATTTGCCATTTTTTTGGTTTCTGCTTTTTGCTTTTCTGCTTTTTGCTCTTTGTGTGTCACTCAGCAACGCTAACGGCCTCGTGCGCGATTGGCGGTTCGTTGCGCAAACGCCGCAAGATTTGTGCCGTGGTGACGACGTCTTTCTCACAATACGTACGGATACGTTCCAAATCGTTCTCTTCGTAGTACACCCGGTACACATCCGCGCCGCTGATATCATCTTTGGGCGAGGGGATACCCAATACCGCGGCCATGAGGTTGAGTGAAATATAGCTGCGGAAATCGCCGAATCGCCAGAGTTCCATGGTATCCAGGTGGTTGATTTCCCAGGGTTTTTTGCCCGATATATCCAATTGGGCCGGAAGCGGAAGGCCATGGATAATCATCCGCTTGCACAGGTACGGGAAATCGAATGCCTTGGCGTTGTGACCGCAAAGCATCAGGTTGGCCGGCTGCGCCTGCAACAGGTTTGAAAAATCGACCAGCAATTCCCGCTCGTTGGGGTGCGCGAACGATTTCAACCGGAAGCCTGGTTGGCCTTGCCGCTGGTGGAACACGCCCACGGATATGCAGATGATTTTGCCAAACTCGGCGTAGAGCCCGGCATTGGCGTACACATCGGCAGCCGTCTGGTCGGCTTCCAGCGTGTTGCGCACCTTATGGCTCCACAGCTCCCTGAAATGGTCGGGCAATTCATGGAACGTGGCCTGTTGGCTTACCGTTTCAATGTCCAGTACCATGATTTGTTGCAGGTCGACCGTTTCGAGCATGTTTATTTCGCTATTTCGCTAAGATTTCAAATCGCTGGCTGATACGGGTCCCCTCATCGTCTACCAAGGTGATGCGGTGTTCTCCCGGCGGTATTTCGAGTGCCAGCTGGTGGAACGTTTCCGTTTCGCCTACAAACGTATTGTCGAGGTGCCAGAATATCCTGCTGCCTCGTTTGCGGTGGGCGGCATTGAAAATCACCTGTCCGCGTTTGCCATCAATTTCTAAAGGTATATAAATTCTTGCATTATTTTTCGGATAAATCATTTCCATGACCAGTCCCTGCGAGCCATCAATACATCCCGGCGCGTAAGGCGGCAGCTCGTGGTAACTGCTGTGGCGCGATTTGTAATAGTATTCCATAGCCGGCGGCAGGATGAACCACTTGGCCGCCACGATATCGCCCGGCGCAGCGCAATCGGCCGTTACGCGGAGCGTGCCCTCGCGATTGGTATGGATGGTCCGGTGATAGGGGCATACCGTAGAGCGGTGGCCCGGCACGGGAATGTACAGGGTGTCGGGATTGGGGCAATCCGGCCCGGCCAGGTGGCCGCTCTGTGCGCATACGGCCGTCTGCACCATGCGGTCGAGGGGCGGGGTAAACCATCCTGGCGAGGGCAGCAGGTCAAAAATATCGAACAGTATCGGTGCGGCTGTGTTAATGCCCGTCAGGCCCGGCCGGCCCTCGCCATCGGCATTGCCCACCCATACGCACACCACGTGGGAAGGGGTGAGGCCCACGGCCCACCCATCGCGGAAACCGAAGCTGGTGCCCGTTTTCCAGGCAATTTTTTTCGACGAGGCGAATTGTTCCCAGAGCGCTTCCTCGCCCGGGCGCATCACCTCGTTCATGGCCTGGAAGGTGAAGTAGAGCGAAGCATGGTCGATGACCGAGGCCCGTTCGACGGATTCGTCGGGCGATTCGTGCCCGTTTTCGAGGTAAAACGGATCGTGGTAGTCGGCGCGATTATAATTGGCGTTGTACCGTTCGTAATGGTTCAGCGTACGGGCCAAGCTGGCATAGGTGCCAGCCAGTTGCCAGGGTGTTACCTCGCAGCCGCCAAGGATCATCGATAGCCCGTAGAAATCCGCGGGGCGGTCGAGGGTTTGGATGCCCACCGATTTAAGGAACGGGTGGAAGCGCTGGTATTTGTATTGCTGCAACATTTTTACGGCCGGGATGTTGAGCGACCGGCTCAACGCGCGCGAAGCAGGTATGGCGCCGTCGTACCCCAGGTCGTAATTCTGCGGGGCATAGCCGCCGATCTGGGTAGGCACATCAGCGATGAGCGTATTCGGCAGGATGAGTCCGTCGGTAAGCATGGCCGCATAGAGTATGGGCTTCAGCGTGCTCCCGGGACTGCGCAGCGACGTAATCATATCCACCTGGCTTTCAGCGCCGCTGTTTTGCGGGGTATGTACATTGCCGATGTATGCGAGGGTTTTACCTGTTTCCACCTCCAATACCAGTGCAGCAGCGTTCTGGATGCCGTTGGCACTCAGGTTGCGGTGGTAGCGGTCGATGATACCCGCAACCTGTTGTTGCAGGGCGCCGCTGATGGTGGTAACTACGCGGGTGGAATGCAGGCCGAGTGCCGGATAATCCTGTTTGAAGCGTTCGAGCAGGTGGGGGGCGAATCGCGGTAGGGGATGCGGTTTGTCGGGCAGCGGTTCCAGCTTGGCCAGATCGGCCGTCTCCTGCGTTATCGTACCGGTAACTGCCAGTTTATCCAGTAACGCATTGCGTTTGGTGAGGAGTTGCTCACGGTTGCGGCCCGGGTGGATGAGTGCAGGAGCATTGGGCAGGACGGCCAGTACGGCGGTTTCGGCCCATGATAGCCGCTCCGGGGCGCGACCGAAATACCGCCATGCCGCTGCGTCGAGCCCGACCACATTGCTCCCGAACGGTGCGTTTGCCGCATATAGTTTCAGGATTTCGGCTTTGCTGTACCCTGCTTCCAACCGTATGGCCAGGAAGGCTTCAATGATTTTTTGCCATAGCGTACGGTGTTCGTTACGGCTCATGCGGATAACTTGCATACTGATGGTGCTTCCACCGCTAATGATACGACGGCCCGCGATATTCTGCCTTATCGCCCGTGCCAGTGCGATGGGGTCGATACCGGGATGGTAGTAAAACCGCTTGTCCTCAAATGTGGTGATGCAGGCGGCAAATTTTTCCGGCACTTCGTCCGTGGCCGGGAAGCGCCATTGGCCGTCGGCAGCAATGGATGCGGCAAGCAGGTTGCCGGAAGCATCTTCGATGACGAAGGAGGTAGGGGAGTGGAATAATGGTTTGGGGAGCGACGCGTAGAACAGCACCAATAGTGTCGCCGCAACGAGAAGGATGGTGGCGCCTCTTCTTGTTTTACAGAAGCTGACGAATCGTTGTCCTTGTCTTGACGCCCAGTTGATCACCCCGCTAAATTACGAAAATATTCATGCGCCTGCAGGTTGCGGTGAAAGCGTAAAACCGTGCTAAAATCATGTAAGGATTCTTTTGTTTATGTGAATTGTTTATACGTATGTTTTATAGTTTCTTATATGTAGTTAATTCAGATTTTTAGCACAATTTTACTTTTTTATTTTAGCAAAAAATAGTGGTTTACAGTGAGTTGGGGCGGGTTATGGGACCAACGAATGAAGGGAGACGGTTTTTGCTAAATATAACAGTATAAGTATTGAGTTATATGATATGTATATTACAATTGTCTATCAAGATAATATAAATATTAAATTAAATTATTTAGCATCTTAATTGTGTTTGTTTTAGCTTGGCTTTTAGGCGATGAATGCCGATCGGTTACTGTTTTCTTTTAGCTATGTATTGATTAACAATCCGGTGTGGTTTTACATATGTAGTTGTAAAAAGTTCCTATTTTTACCGGATGAGTCTTTTGTCGTACCTACCAGAATATAAGCAACATAAAATCGGCAAGATATTGGAGATTATCAAAGAAAAAGCGCAGGGTTATTTTGATACTTGGTTTCCACAAGGTAGAGATTTTTTGGATGGGTCGGTTTACCACGAGTCAAAAAGGCAGTTACGAGTCGGAGCGTTTTCGCTTCATCAGGCTGCGGAAAGTTTCTACAACACCGCGCTGCTTGTATTCACGGGCTATAAGCCCAAGACACATCATTTAGAGAGACTTCGGAACTATGCCAAGCATATTTCACCGGAGTTATATGGCATCTTTCACAAACCCGCGCTGAGTGAACAAGAGTGCTATTTCTTCGACCTGCTTAGACGGAGCTATATAGACGCGCGCTACAAATTGGATTATCCCATTACTGTGGAGGAATTGAGGATACTGATTGATAAAGTGAGCAGGATGCAGGAGGTGGTTGGGCGGATTTGCAGGGAGAAAAGCGAGGATGGGTTGAACTATGCCAAATTTATATATCATAGCGGGCTGCAACGGGGCAGGGAAGACAACCGCCAGCTATACCGTTTTGCCGGAAATCTGGGATTGCAGAGAATTTGTCAATGCGGATAATATTGCCGCCGGACTCTCGCCCTTCAACCCTGACAGTGTTGCTTTGGAGGCGGGCCGTATCATGCTAGGACGTATACGTGAACTGATTCGTGAAGGGGCGGATTTTGCGTTTGAAACCACGTTGGCAACAAGAAGCTATGTTTCGTTAATCAAGGAGGCTAAAGAGAAGGGATACCTTGTGACGCTCGTATACTTTTGGCTCGATTCTCCGGAACAAGCGATAAAACGGGTGGCCAAGCGAGTATAGGAAGGGGGCATTATATTCCGGATGAGGTGGTAATAAGGAGATATTATCGAGGTCTCCATAATTTGACTCATTTATATAGTCCCCATTGTGACAAGTGGCTTGTGTTGGACAATATGGATTTGAGCCCGGAAATCATTGCGAAATATGATGAATTTGGAAAAGTGGTTGTTAATAACGAAATTTGGTCTATTATACAGCGAATCGATGTCAAATAACCCTATATCATTTCCATCAGGCACGCCTTTTTCAGAAAGATTGCTTTACGGTGTCCGGAAGGCATTGCGGAAACTGGCCGAGGAAACGGCGGCCAAAGGAGGTAGTCTTGTGGTGAAAGTTGATGGCGAGATTAAGGACGTTTCCGCGGCAGAGTTACTGAAAACGTTGCCCGAACATGATTACACTCCGTAATCCGGCATAGCTAATCCCCTGAATCTTCTTTAATGTTTGGTTTTACTTCTCTAAGGCCCTACACTGCGCACAAAGCCCTACGGCATTGATGCCTATAGACTGAAGTTGGTAGCCTTCTGGCAGGTTAATCTTCGGCATCTTGAAATCCTCCAGGCAATAGATGCTATTGCAAGCCGAGCAGATAAAATGCACGTGTTCGTCCTGGTGTTGGTGTTCATCGCAGTCGGTCGAGCAGAAAGCGTAAGTTGCTGTGCCGTGCAGGTCGAATATTTTGTGGAGGATGCCTTTCTCCTCAAAAGTGGCGAGCACCCGATAAAGCGTTACCCGGTCCACGGAGTCGCCGAGGAGCTTTTCCAGATCAGGTTGAGAAATGGCGGTTTCTTTTTCAGAGACAATTTGCAGCACCCGGAGGCGGGGCTGCGTTACCTTGAGCTTGTTGCGGCGCAATAGGGGTGCGAACCGCTCATTGGCGTCCTCTTTCCGTGTATGTGCTATTGCGGTCAACATTGTATATTGGATTGATAAGGAGGGTGTGTCGGAAAGTAGTTGTAATTAGCAACGAATTCCGAGACACCCTTCTCAAAAGTAATTTATTTACCGGCGGCCTTGGCGTGGTCAGCCAAAAACTGGGCAAGTCCGTTGTCGGTAAGCGGGTGTTTGAGTAATCCCAAAATGGCCGACAGTGGGCCGGTCATTACATCGGCACCGATTTTGGCACACTCTACGATGTGCATCACGTGGCGGATGGAGGCAGCCAGAATCTGCGTTTCATAGCCGTAATTGTCATAAATCAACCGGATATCCTCGATCAATGCCAGGCCATCGGTCGACACGTCGTCCAACCGGCCGAGGAACGGGGACACGTAGGTAGCTCCGGCTTTCGCTGCCAATAAGGCCTGCCCAGAAGAAAACACCAGGGTGCAATTGGTTCTGATTCCTTTGTCGCTGAAGTATTTGATGGCTTTAACGCCTTCTTTAATCATGGGTACTTTTACCACAATGCGGTCGTGGAGCTTGGCCAGCGCCTCCCCCTCTTTGATGATGTTATCGAAATCGGTGGATATAACCTCCGCACTCACGTCGCCGTCAACGATATCGCAGATGGCTTTGTAGTGGTTGATGATATTCTGTTCGCCGGTGATGCCCTCTTTGGCCATCAAACTAGGATTGGTGGTTACGCCATCCAACACGCCCAGGTCCTGGGCCTCTTTAATTTGTTGCAGATTTGCGGTGTCAATAAAAAACTTCATGTTTTTGAATGATATAAAATGATGTACGTGTTAACTCGCTGTAAACGTTGTTATACAGCCCGTAAAATTAACGATAATAACCCGAATAGCGAAAAAATAATAGGTATGACTTTTGTGCTTAACAGGGCGTGAATATCTTCCGCGCACTCACGCATCGCAACTACCGACTGCATTTCACCGGCCAGGCCATTTCACTGATGGGTACATGGATGCAACGCATTGCGGTGAGTTGGCTGGTTTACCGCCTTACCGAATCGGCGCTGGTGCTCGGCGTAATTTCGTTTGTATCGCTTATTCCATCGCTGGTTTTATCGCCGTTTATCGGCAGTTTCGTAGACCGGCACCAGAAATACCGCATTGTGCTGATTACGCAGATCGGATTGATGTTGCAGGCCGGTACGCTCGCGGCGATGGTTTTTCTGGGCTATTACAATGTATGGTGGATCGGCGTGCTCAGCCTCGCGCAGGGCGTTATCAATACGTTCGATGTTACCGCGCGGCAGTCGCTCATGGTAGAGCTGGTCGACAACAAGGCCGACCTGCCCAACGCCATTGCGCTCAACTCGTCGGCGTTCAATGCCGCGCGCATGGTAGGCCCGGCCCTGGGTGGCATATTGCTCAGCACGTATGGCGAATCGGTGTGTTTCGGCATCAATTTCATCAGTTTTTTTGCCGTTATCGGGTCGTTGCTGCTCATGCGGTTAAAACCGCAACGGGCGGTTGCCCGAAAGGAGAGTACATGGCAGGGTCTGAAGGAAGGCTTCAGCTACCTGCGGCATTCGCCACACCTATCGTCGCTGATTATGCTGCTCACCGCATCCAGCCTGTTGGTTATTCCTTACACCACGTTGCTTCCGGTCATTGCCCGAGAGATGTTTAATGGCGATGCCACCACCTTCAGCTGGTTTGAGAGCGCTGCGGGGCTGGGGGCGATGGCGGGAGCCATTTACATGGCCAGAACGCGAATGGGCACCAACCTCCGCTTCCGGGTAATGAAAGCTTCGGGTTTACTGGCGGTGGGCATCCTCGCCCTTTCTTTTGCGTCGTGGCTGCCGATGGCGTTGGTCAGCACCCTACTTGCCGCTATGGGCATGATGGTGCAGAATTCGAGCATCAACACCTACATCCAGACCCACGCCATGCCGACCTACCGTGCGCGGGCCATCAGCTATTACATCATGGCGTTCCAGGGAATTTTCCCCATTGGAAGCCTCCTGGTAGGCGCCATGGCCAGTGCGTGGGGTATCCATTACACGCTGCTCCTTCAGGGGGTGGCCGGTGCGCTCGTCGCCATCGGCTTCATGGTGTATATCTGGCAGCATATCAACCGCAAATACGTGCCGGTATAATCAATTCGCCTTCTTATAGCTAGTTTCAATGGTTTGCACGACTTGGTCTTCGCCGCGATTGTAAATTTCGGTCTTCACAGGATAGCCGGAGTCATTGTAGGTGTATTTGTATACCTTATCCTCGGTTACTCCTTCCGGGCCGGTTGATTTTAACGATCGGTGGTTATGCCTTGAAGGCACTTTCCAGGCAAAGGGATTTCCGAGGATGCTGGGCGAGTTTTTATCGTCATAGTCGCCATATTCGGTTGTGCCGGCCCAAATGCCGCCTAGCGTGGTTTCGACCGATAATATATCGCCATTGGCAGTATAGGTGTAGACCGTTACAAATTCGGGAGCGGGAGCCGGCTGGATGATGGTTTCGGTCATTTGGTTACCCGAATAGCTGTAGGTGATGTCCCATTGCACCACCTCGCCCACATAAGAGGTGGTTACCGCCGATACGGGTTTATCGTCATTGCCCGCGTAGGTGTGTGCTATCGTACTGATGGAACTTCCGTCTGCGAGCGAATTGGTGATTACCGAGAGGCGGCCGCGGTCATCGTAGCTGTATTCTGCCGTGGAGGAGTGCTGGCCATTAAGGTAGGCATGGCCCGCAATCAACTGATTTTGGGAGTTATATTCATATCGGGCAAGTGTTTCGCCATCGAGTTTGGCCTCGGTGGCCAGCAATAACGTGCCGGGGGTATCTCCGTCGTTATCGATTCCGGGGTTGTCGTTTTTGGCGCAGGAGGTCAAGGTTGCGGCCGCCAAAAGCAGCCATACTGTTTTCTGAATGGTGTTTTTCCTTCTCATCGCTTTTCGTTTTTATGATTATAATTTACTTTTTCCTCACAGCTAGTGGGTACAAAGGTAGGGGGGTAGCGGTATTCCGCTTACCCCCTAAAGGGGGGATTTAATGGTGATTGTCTGTGACTTCTGTAGCGTATCGGTACGGACGCTCGTTGTCACGACAAACAGGTTAATGGAAAGATTAGCCTGGGTGCCGATTATTTGCTGATACCTATTGTTTTTAGCCGTTACCTGATTTTTTGGACATTCGAAAATACACGGGCATGAGAAGTTTTATTTGCCGTACACGGTTGGGGTCGATGGTTCTTATCCACCGGATTTGGACCATCGATTGCCAACACCGTGAGGATCGGTGTCTCGATAAGGAAATGAATTATTCAGCTAACGGGCTTGATAAGTTTCTTTATATTACGGCCCGGGTAATTGCATGTTGCTTAATCCGCTAGCAATAAATAATACTTGACCAGTTAGAAAATTGGAATTTCAATGTTTTACAACGGAGCAAACTGTGATATTTACATAGGAAAAGGTGCAGGGAAAAAACTATTAAACGATATGCGTAATGCGAGCAAATCTATAAAGATTGTATCGCCTTATCTCTCTCCTTTCTTAATCTCAGAATTAATAAGTTTTCGCGAGCGACGCCTGAACGTCGAACTGATTACTACGGACAATATTGAAGATTTCTATGGAAGTTATGAGCGGAATATTCATAAACTCATTATTCAAAATAGAGAAATTGACAACGATGCCGTTAGAAAGCGCGAAAAATGGAAAGACATTGTAAGAAAATTGACTTACATTGGCTTTGGCCTTTTAGCAACTTTAATTGGAGTTGCCTACTTTCTGGTAGACATCCGCGTTGCTGTATTTGGGCTTGTTCCGATTGTCATTATTTTCCTTATTATCAGGCTGTACAAGAACAAAATTAGAAGCAAGCGGATTTACTCATATTGGTACTCACAACTGTTTCCGTTTAAAGTTTATATGTCTCCAGACACAACCGATTTGAGCGATACGTTTATTCACGGTAAAATATACCTGATAGATGATCAAATAGCCTACTTAGGCTCGTTAAACTTTACGGGAAGCGGAACTAAGCACAATTATGAGACTCGAATAAGAACAACAGACCCCAATGCAATAAAAGAAATTAAGCAAGAACTTAATCAATTGATGCATTATGCAGACTTACCGGAAAGAGATATTCAATTTTGGGGAAGACAATTATACAAAGAGCCTATTAATTGATTTAGCACTATGGATAGAAAAGAATTTATAACAACGGCATCATTGCTGGCGGGCGGGGCGATGATTGCGCCTACACTTGGCAACGCTGGCTTATTGGCGAAGCGGCAAGCCGACAACACGTTGAAACTGAAAAAAGGCGTGAGCTTCTACATGATCGAGGAGGACCTTTCGCTCGTCGACAAGTGCAAGTTGGCTAAGGATCTGGGTTTTGATGGGGTCGAGTTCAACAGTCCGGTCGACTTCAGTGTGGATGAACTGCTCAACGCCCGGGAGAAATCGGGCATCGAGATACCCAGCGTGGTTAATAAAGACCATTGGAGCAAGCCATTGTCCGATCCTGATCCGTCCGTGCGGCAATTTATCATCGATTCGGTGGCGAAGTCGCTGGAGGAGGTGATGGCCCTGGGTGGCGACACCGTATTGGTGGTGCCGGGGGTGGTCAACGAAAAGGTCTCCTATGCCGTGGCCTACCGGAATGCGCTGGATTCCGTGCGGAAGCTGATTCCCCATGTGGAAAAAACAGGGATGAAAATCGGCCTGGAGAACGTGTGGAACAATTTCATACTGAGTCCTGTCGAAGCGGCGCGGTTCGTGGATGAGGTTGACCATCCGTTGATCGGCTGGTATTTCGATATTGGCAATATTCTGCGGTACGGCTGGCCGGAGCATTGGATTGAGGTGCTCAACAAGCGTATCGTCAAGCTCCACGCGAAAGAATTCAGCCGGGAGAAGATGAACAATGAAGGGCTGCGGGCCGGATTTGACGTAGACCTGCTGACTGGCGACAATAACTGGCCGGTAGTGATGCAGGCGCTCCGCGATATCGATTACCAAGGTGGCTGGCTTACCGTTGAACTCGGTGCCGGCGACCGGGATTACCTGCAGAAGGTATCCGGGCAGGTGGATGCGATCTTGAGCCTTTAAGAAAGCCCGGACATATTAATCCACGCCAGTTATCTGCCAGCTCCGCACTTCGTAATGCGTGCGATGTTGGTGCTCATTGCCACCATAGACCAGTATCTTTTTGATTGGTTGAGCCAGAGCCGAGCTGGTTTCAAACTTGTCGAGCTGCTTAAAAAGCTCATTGGTAATGGTTTTGGTGGCTTTGATTTCCACGGCGTGGAACGTTCCGCCTACATGCCAAAGCAAATCGATCTCATTGCCATTGCTGTCTTGCCAGAAGTAAAATTCCTGATGTTGGTATAAATGCTGGACTTTCTTTTGGTATTCCGCGATAATCATATTTTCGAAAAGATTACCTTTCAATCGATCGGACTCCACCTCTTCCGCATTTGTAATGCCTATTAAGTGGCAAAGCAAGCCGGTGTCGTAAAAATAGAGTTTAGGTGTTTTGACGAGTCGTTTATTGCGGTTTTGATGATAGGGCTGTAGGAGGAAAATGAGATAGCTGCTCTCTAGAATGGACAACCAGGTCTTAGCGGTATTAAACGTAATATCACATTCATTAGCTAGAGCGCTGATGTTCAGTAATTGTCCGGCCCTTCCGGCGCAAAGGCCGAGAAATTGACGAAATTGTCTCGTGTCACGGACATGCAGCAACTCGTTGACATCTTTTTCCACATAGGTTTGGATATAGTTGCGATAGAATACGGATGGCTTAATATCCCGGTCGAAAATAGCGGGATAAGCTCCTTTGACCATAGTTTCCGTATAGTCCTTGGCTAATAGTTTTGAGTTGGCTAACTCGGCAAAGTCTAGGGGTAGCAGTTTGAAGAGTGCCACACGGCCGGCCAAAGATTGTGTGATGCTATTGAGTAAGTGGAAATTCTGTGAGCCGGAGAGGATGTATTGGCTCATTAGCCTGCTTTCATCCACGCGCTCCTGGATATAAGAAAAAAGGTGGGGAACGCGTTGCACTTCATCAAATATGACATGACGGTCGTAACGGTCCAGAAACGCAACAGGGTCACTTTCTGCAAATTGTCGATTATTAGGATTCTCTAATGTGACGTATTGGTAGTTGGCGAATAGATGACGCAACAATGTCGTTTTCCCTGACTGTCGAGGCCCGGTAATGGCCAACACAGGAAACTTTTCCTTTTGGTCGATAATTTGTTGTTTTATACGTCTTTCAATAAACATCTCATGTCCAATTTATCTATAAACAAAGATACCATTATTGATGAAATTACATAGTATATATTGATGAAATTACATAGTATATATTGATGAAATTACATAATTATCATTGTATTCTCATTGGCTATTTGCACGGCTGTATATAACTCCTGCTTTCGATCGGCTGGCTCACTGTTGGCCTGGGTGCTGGGGATTGTGACTACCTGCAAAAGGTATCCAAGCAGGTGGACACCATACTCAGCTTCTGACGTTGTCGTTGGATACTTCCAACGTTACCGTTCTCCGTATCGGAAAATCTGCGCAAAATGATTTGGGTAAATAACGGAGAAAATAAAAACTAATTATTTAGTTTTGTGGTATGAAATACCAATTTGGAGTGCTCGCCGTAGTGTTAATGAGTGTCATCCTCTTTTTTAGTGCCTGCCAATCTACACGAATCAGCCAGCATTATGCACACAACCGCTACCTGCTGTTGGGTGAAAGCATTGCATACAATCAAGACCTGCCGCTATATGTTCCGACCTATGGCGACGTGGTTTTTGAGCGGGATGCCCGTGCGATACGCCGTCGACTGCGGAATGTCGTATTACCCGCCGGCGATAGTGTATTGCTTTATGGATATACATCCGCATCACCATCTTATGCTTTTATACTGACCACGGGAACAGGGCTTTCCAACGGAAATGATACCGGAAACGCATTTGTATTCAAGCGCGATACCTGCATTGGCGAACGGCACTATTCGCTGCTCGCTATGGGTGAGGCCACGGAACGCCCAAGCATCAATAAGGATGCAACGCACATTTGGGAACGTATCGCTTTTGATTCGCTCCGTGCTGAACAGTTCGGATCGATATTTTCCGTTACCAGGCAGAAGACCAATAAGGTGTACCAAGTATTGGACTACATTGAGCAATTTCCTGCATGGACCGATCAGGAACGATGGAATAAAACCCAACTATTGCTTACCTATGCGTCTTTTTTGGGTGATCATATAACCTACCGTGATGAACTTGCGGCATTGGAGGCCAGGATGATGCCTGATTCGGCCATTCGTGCCGCATTAGCGAACACGGCACCCGTACACGGGGGCGAGGTATTGGATTCCATTGCCTCCGAAGCCCGTAACCGACAGGTGGTGATGATTAATGAAAACCACTTTTATCCGAACCACCGCACACTGGTTTATGACTTGCTGGATACGTTGAAGGCAGTGGGGTTCCGGTATTTAGCACTGGAAGCATTGGCGCCTGAGCAGGAGGAAAAGGTGAACCGCACAAGGACGATCGACCTACAGACGGGGTTTTATACCCAAGAACAGCAGTACGCCCGCCTTTTACGCAAAGCGTTGGCACTGGGATATACGTTGGTGGCCTACGAGAACACCGATACGGCGGTGGAACGGGAGGCAGGGCAAGCCCGTAACCTGTATGACAAAACACTGGGCCGCGATCCGCAGGCCAGGGTGTTGGTGCTGGCCGGTATGGATCACATCCTTGAGGAACCAACGGCCCAAGGTAAAAAATGGATGGCGGCACTTTTTAAGGAAACGTATGGCATTGATCCGCTCACCATCGATCAGAATAATTTAAAACACCTACGCCATCTCGCCCCGACTGGCTACTTGCTCGCGAAGTCAAACGCCTTCACGGAAGGCAGGCTCACAGCTACCGACTACCAGCTCGTCAACAACCAACCTGTGGCAATCCGCGACCAGCCGCGGACGCGCACGTACCGGAATCGGCACCGCGACACGGTGCAGGTATTACTGTTTGCCACCGAGCGACCGGTGCATGCGGTAATGGCGCAGGAGGTGCCATACTATACCACGCTGGTAGCAGCGAAATCAACGGTGAGACTACCGGTTGCTGCCGACGTGCCGATACTGCTGGTTGTTTATGATCGCTATGGTAACCGGGTGGAAAGTCGGGTTTGGTAATTGCAACTACGCCCAATTTATCTTACCTTTAACCGTCAGAAAACTAGCTACATCTACTAGTGATAAACCCAGCATTCTTCCGCTTTGCCGGAAACCGACATGTTACCCAAGGTCGGCCGTTCAACGGCCTGCTTCATTTTATTCCGCAACCCGAGAGCCGCTTGCCGACCGATACCCCACGGCATGCTGCCTTTGAAAGTACCGATCTGCAATGGCTCGAAATCAAAGAAAACATTTCGACGGAAGGGGTGCGGATTACGAAATTGACAGCTAAAAAAAAGCGCGCAGTGACCATCGATCACGATTATTGTTTGTATTTCGAAACAGCTTTACTAAGTTTGACCTATTAGTTTTTATGCAAATCATACGATAACAAATGGAAAAAGTCGTTTTATTATCATTGGGCTTATTTGCCCTGACCGCCTGCAACAATCCGAAAAGTTCGTCGGAAAACACGGACGCGCCAACCACCGCGGAAAGCGCAGCGGTTGGCGGAGAAAAGGATGAACATGGGTGCCTTGTTGCCGCCGGTGAAACCTGGAGCGAATTGAAGCAAAGCTGCGTGCAGATCTTCGATATCGGACAACGCTTAAACCCGGTAGAAGTAGCCGATGGCGAAGCGGTGATCAGCGCATTTGTGTTGTTGAGTGATGATCAATCGAAAGCCGAACTGTTTTTGCCGGAGGAAGAAGAAACCGTTATCCTTGATAAAGGTGAGGGCGAAACGTACCAAAAAGATTCCGTCAGATACGATGCCGCAGCGTCGGCTTTATACATTGGAGACGAAATGACCTATAAGGCAGAATGACAAACGGCAGTATACGACAATGGCTGGATGTTTAGCGGGAATAAGTGTTAAAATACCGGAGCAGTGCATATCAATATTAGAAAAGAAGAAGTAAGCGACCACGAAGCTGTTTTTAACCTTATTGAAAAAGCTTTTGAGAAAGAACCTTACAGCGACCATCAAGAGCAATTCCTGGTAGAACGCTTACGAAAATCGACGGCATTCGTGCCGGAACTGGCGCTGGTAGCCGTGTTGGATAATGAGGTAGTCGGATATACCCTGCTCACAAAGATTCAGATTGCAAATGAGCATACCAGCGCAACGTCATTGGCTTTGGCGCCAGTTGCGGTTTTGCCAACTTATCAGAGGAAGGGGATAGGCGGTCGGTTAATCGGCGCCGCTCATGAAAAAGCAACCGAATTGGGCTTCGGGTCGGTGGTTTTGCTGGGGCACGAAAAATATTATCCCCGATTTGGCTACGAGCCGGCCGGAAAATTTGGTATCAAATTGCCGTTTGATGTTCCTGCCGAAAATTGCATGGCCATTGAACTTGTTGAAGGCGCGTTAAGCAATGTAAGCGGCGTGGTGGAATATCCGCATGAGTTTAGTGGCTAAGGGCGAATCACTGTTTTTTAAACGACAAAACCATTAGGGAATGAGTACGGAATCAAACTACCTGGCAATAAACCGCCAATCCTGGAACAGCAGGACTGATGCACATCTGAAATCGGAATTTTATGATGTGGCGGGTTTCATTAACGGTAAAACTTCTTTAAATGATATTGAGCTGGCGCTGCTTGGCGATGTGAACGGAAAAACGATCTTACATTTGCAATGCCATTTTGGACAGGATACGATTTCGTTAAATAGGTTGGGGGCAGAAGTGACCGGCGTCGATTTGTCGGACAAAGCCATCGAAAGCGCGAAGCAACTTGCGATTGAGACAAACTCGACGGCCAATTTCATCTGCTGTGATATCTACGATTTGCCAAATCACCTAACCGGGCAATTTGACATGGTTTATACGAGTTATGGAACCATTAGTTGGCTGCCCGACTTGGAAAAGTGGGCGAATGTTGTTTCAAAATTCTTAAAGCCAGGCGGTCAGTTTGTATTCGTGGAGTTTCATCCCGTTGTTTGGATGTTTGACGATGACTTTGAAAAAATCGGATATAGCTATTTCAATTCGGGAGCCATCATCGAATCAGAAAGTGGGACGTATGCCGACAAAACTGCGGATATCATGCTCGAAAATGTGTCATGGAACCATAGTTTGAGCGAAGTGATGAATGGTTTAATGAATAATGGACTCGAAATTACTTCGTTTAACGAGCTCGATTATTCGCCTTACAATTGTTTTAACAACGCGATTGAATACGAACCCAAAAAATACAGAATAGCCCATTTGGACAACAAAATCCCGATGGTTTACTCCCTCGTTGCAAAAAAGAAGGGTAACAGTTGATGAACTTGGGAAAAACAACGTAACGAAGCATATGGAAAAATCGACGATAGCGGAGATTAAAGCACGTTTTGACAATGACGTGGAACGGTTTGCCAACCTGGACACCGGCCAACTTTCAACAATAGATGCAAAAATTTCCCTTGAACTTATCACGGAAGCCGCTAAACGGATTGTTCCGGAGGCTGAAAATTTACTGGATATCGGTTGCGGGGCAGGTAACTATTCGTTGACCATGCTTTCAAAAGTGCCCAACTTAAATTGTACGCTGGTTGATTTAAGTAAGCCAATGCTTGATAAGGCCTTTGAACGGGTATCGCCGCAGACAAATGGAGAGGTAACTGTTTTGCAAGGTGATATCAGGGAAGTGGAATTGGCTGGAAATCATTTCGACATCATTCTTGCAGGTGCTGTTTTGCATCATTTAAGAGACGACAACGACTGGGAAATGACTTTTCAAAAGCTTTTTAAGTTATTACGGCCGGGCGGATGCCTGATGATTGCCGACTTGATTACACAAAGTACCGACGTATTGAACAATTATACGTGGGCACGGTACGGCGATTACCTGGAAGGGCTGGGCGGAAAGGAATATCGGCAAAACGTGTTGGATTACGTGGCAAAAGAAGATTCACCAAGGTCGATGAACTACCAACTGGACCTCATGAAGCGAGTTGGCTTTAGCGACGTGGAGATACTGCACAAGAACATGTGCTTCGGGGCTTTTGGAGGGATAAAATAAAATTGCAACGGAACAGCTGGATGCAAGAGACATACATACAGGACCAGACGTTTGACCGGAATGCCTCGCTGCAAAGCGGTGAGTACGACAATTGCATTTTCAACGGTTGCGATTTTGCCGAGCACGATCTTTCGGCGTTTAAATTTGCGGAGTGCACATTCAACGGTTGCAATCTCAGTTTGGCAAAACTCAACGGAACGGCATTCCGTGATGTTCAATTCAAAGATTGCAAAATGCTGGGGCTTCGGTTTGATAGCTGTAACCCGTTCGGTCTTTCGTTTTCCTTTGAAGGTTGCCAGCTGAACCATTCATCATTTTATAAAACGAAAATCAAAAAGACCGTTTTCAACGACTCGCAGTTGCGAGAAACTGACTTCGCGGAAACAGACCTGACCAATGCCGTGTTTGATAACTGCGACTTGATGAATGCCGTTTTTGATCGTACCATACTCGAAAAGGCCGATTTCCGTACTTCATATAACTACACCATCCATCCGGAAGCCAATCGGATTAAAAAGGCGCGATTTTCCGTTTCGGGTATAGCAGGACTGCTCGGCAAATATGATATTGACATTGAAGAATGACACCCGGGCAAGAGCGGTAGGGCATTTTCCGTAAAATGCTTAAGCGAGAACAGACACAAACACGTGCAATAACAATATGGAAGTCTTTGTGAAATTTAATCGTGTTAAAACACACCGACTTCTTTAAGCGCTTTTTTTGTTATATCAATTCGGCATTTTTGAAAATTAGGCCGATCATCTTCCTTATCTTTAGTAATACGAGTTGAAAAAAAATAAACATTATCATTTTTCTCAACATAGCCAACCCACCAGCCTATATCCATTTGGTTCTGTGAACCCCAACCTGATTTCGCACGAAGAACGTACTTGTCATTTTTCTCATTAATCATCACTCGTTTTAAAATTTCAATATTTCGCTGAGAAAAGGGTGTCTTACCCTCATATACTTTTACTAAAAATTCTATCTGATTACTTGGCGAGATGGCTAATGGTCCAAAATTCCAAAAATCGGCTTCATCATTAACATGTCGGTTACCGTAGCCAGAGGCTTGAAGATAATGAAGGTATTTTTCCCTGCCTATCTTTTTAGCTAACTCCATAAACACCCAGCCCGCAGAAACCTCAAAAGCCTCTTTTACTGTCATATCTTTATAGGTGGATGGACGATGCATGTATAATTCCTCATTTATCGTTCCAATCCATTTTACGGTATCAAGTTCGTCAGATATAACCCCTGTTTCTAACGCAATCAACAAATTGATAATCTTAAAAGTGGAAGCGGGAACCGTTTGTACGGACGCTGCAACACTATCACTCATTATCCATTTTTGATTTTTGTAATCATAAATGGTAATACTTCCATCGAAACCACAGTCCTCAAAATATTGTTTAAAATTAGCTTGACCAAATCCATTGGATACAAATAGAAATGTGCAGAAAAGGCTGTATATTATTTTTATCGTCATTTAACTTTCCTCCGTTTTACAACTGGGCAAGCGAATTTACTCAATAAATCTAAAAATTGTACGATATTATCAGACAGCACAGTCGCCTGTTCGGTCGGGGGGTGAAAAGCCTTTATCCAACGGTTGATCGGATTTAGGCATAAGTATATTACTTTTGTTGGGAGCTAATGATAAATGCAACAAACACAATGAACAACGATATTCTCGAATATAACCGATCTCAGGCGGATGGAGATGTCGAAATATGCAACACCTTGGCAGTGTTGATCGACGAAAACCTGGCCGGTGCAGAAAGCAAAATATGGCACAGACACCCCGTTTGGTTCCTCGAAGGCAATCCTATTGTAGGATATGTCAAATTGAAAGCGGGTATCCGTCTGATGTTTTGGAGCGGTGCGGGTTTCGATGAAGATAAGCTGAAACCCGGCACCGGTAAATTTAAGGATGCGTCCATGCGCTATGCGGCTGTTGAAGAAATCGATCCGGAGGATGTAAAACGGTGGATCGGTAAAGCGGCGAACATCCAATGGGATTACAAGAACCTGGTGAAGCGGAAAGGGAAATTGGATCGGTTGAAATAAAGCAGGCGGGTGATGCCGACAAAAAAAGGAGTTTAAAACAATGCTGACAGCCATACATCCGAAACTACCCATGCGGAATAAGGCCGCAACGCGGGATTTCTACATCAACAAGTTGGGTTTCCATGCGATTGGAAGTACTGACTTCGACGGCTACCTGATGGTTGGAAAAGACAATATTGAGCTACATTTTTTTGAGTTTAAAGACCTCGATCCAACGGAGAATTATGGCCAGGTTTATATCCGTACCGATAACATAGATGGTTTGTACAAAACGTACGCAACCATGGGGCTGATACATCCCAATGGTCCGTTGGAGGCAAAACCATGGGGACAGCGGGAGTTTTCGCTGCTCGACCCGGATACCAATTTACTAACCTTTGGACAACCCATTGAGCTGAAATGAAAATACATACCACCAATTACTTCGACACGTTTATCGAAGTTGCCGAAGATACGAAGGCAACGGCGGGAACAAAACCGCCAGGCAAGGCCAAACCAACGGTAGCCGAAATGCAATATGATCTCATTGCGAACCATCCGTACCAATACTCGTCAGACGATGTTTTGTTCCAGGTATATGCCGATAGGAACGATATAATGGAAACGGAATACGAGCAGGCCAGGGCGCAGTTTTTTTCAAAAGGACAAGCCTGCCTCCGCGCATCGCCGCTCACCAAAACCTATGGTTTCGGCATACACAGCAATGCCGAAGGGAAAGTGGCACTTTACGGCATGGAAACGGCGGCCTATGAAAAACTGTGGGCCGACCCGAATGTTAAGAAAGTAAAAGCCATGCGGTCAAGCCGGTGATGAATACACACGCGAAAGGGGTAGCCATGGCGCTGTTTGCCGCTATGCTATGGGGAGTTTCCGGTACATCCGGCCAGTTTCTGTTCCAGCAACGTGCGGTGAGTGTGGAGTGGCTCATGTCCGTACGGATGCTCGGTGCAGGTACGATGCTGCTTCTTTTGGGAATCCTGCGAAAAGACGACAATGTGTGGGCCGTCTGGCGCGAACGGGGCGATCGCCTGCGGTTGCTGGTATTCGGTGTTGCCGGGATGATGACCGTGCAATACACCTATTTTGCGGCCATCAAACATTCCAATGCCGCCACGGCCACCATCCTGCAATTTTCGGCACCGGTGATGATTGCGATCTATGTGGCGATACGGTACGGCAAGCGACTCAACTTTTTCGGCTACCTCGCTATTGTGCTGGCAATAACGGGCGCGTTCCTGCTGGTTACCCACGGGCGTTTGGATTCGCTCACCATATCGCCATTGGCGCTTGCACTCGGCATCGCCTCTGCCGTGAGTCTGGCATTGTATACGCTCATGCCGGGAAACTTGCTCAGCAAATACAGCGCGGTGAGTATCATCGGCTGGGGCTTGTTTATTGGCGGGGTGTCCATTTCGTTTTTTCACCCGCCCTGGCACCCGGATGGCGTGTGGGATGTTTACACTTTTGCAAACGTGCTGTTCGTCGTCGTGTTTGGCACCCTTATTCCCTTTTACATGTACCTCCGGGCCGTACAAATCATCGGCGGACAGCAAGCGAGCCTGATGACATCGGCAGAACCACTGTCGGCTACGCTGATTGCCGTGCTGTGGCTCGGTACCCCGTTTCAGACGTTAGACTGGATCGGTGCTTTGTTCATTGTGGCAACGGTGTTTCTGCTGGCGCTTGATAGAAAATCCGGGGTTTGACCATTCTTTCTTTTCAAAACTTCACCTGCAGCACTACATTACGCTTACCACTTGCTCCGGTTAGCCAACGTGGCCCATCCCGGACAACAAGGATGGCAAACGTGTTGAGCTCCTTGTTGGTGGTTTCGGTTACCTCAATGTCGATGGGACGCCCGTTATCATCCACGGAAAAGCTTAGATCGACCGTACCCTTTTGGCCGTGTGCCGGTTTTACGGCATCTTTGAGGTATTTCCTGTAGGCATCCCAGCCGTTCTCGGGTATCGGTCCGCCCTGTTTTTCGGAGCGCGCTTTGTCCGGTATAGCCGCCCGGGCAGCAGCTGGCCGGTTATTGATGCCGTCTTTACGGCTGGCAAGTGCCTGTTCGCTAACGACAACAGGGCTGTCCATCGCTGCAGCAACCCCCGAATCGGCCAGCTGTTCTTCTTTCTTTTCCGCGTACTCCATTACCTCGGCTTCAGCGGATGCGATACGGGCAGCCTGCGGGGCGGTATCAGCTTCCCGATGCCTGGCGGCAGGAGCTGCCGGCTCGGGCAACGGTTCGGCGGCTGCTTCCGGCACTTTTGATACTCGCTTCGAGGTAGCGGCCACCGTGGCTTCATGCTGTTCTACGGTGTCTTCCCGCACAAACCACCACGTGCCAACCGTAAGTACAGCCAGTAGCGATGCCGCTATCGCCCAGCGTTGTGCTGGGGCAAGACGGCGGATGACTGTCTGTCGCTGACCGGCCCGCCCGGCGATGCGCTTGCGGATATAAGCGAGGTTATCGTCGTGCACGTCCAGTGTTTCCTGTTCCATGCCGACGATGATATCCATCAGCATGGGGTCGGCCTGTGCCTGCCGTTCCAACGCGTACATTTCACGGGGAGTAAGCTCCCCGCGGACGTATCGCCTGATCAGTTCCATATCCACATTACCCCTTTCCATGGTTGCCCTCCATGCACAGTTTTAAATTCCGCTTGCCATTCTGGATGTAGCTCTTCACCTCTTTTAAACTATATCCGGTCAATTCGGTAATTTCCTTATAACATTTCTCATTGAGGAAAAACAAATCCACGCTGCGTTTTTGTTTCTCGGGCAGCCGCTCCATGCAGCGTTCGAGTGCCGAAAGCTGCTGTTCCTTTTCGTCCGCCTCGTCATCCGGATGCACGGCGAGGGGAAATTCCACAAATTCATCGATGGAAACCTGGTGCCGGTTTTTCCCGGCGCGCAGCTGCATGAGGCAATGGTTACGGCTCAGTACATATAGCCAGCTGCCGAAGCGCTGGATCTCCTGTTTATTCACCTTATGGATGAGTTCTTCGAAAATCTGCATCACCGCGTCCTTGCTGCTTTCGCTATCCTTCAGGTAACGCATGCATACGTAATACACCATCTCGGCGTGGGCCTCGTAGAGTTCGCCCAATACGGCCAAGTCGCCCGTGTCGCGATAGCGCCGCAGAAGGGCGTCGTCATCGATGTCTTTTCTAGGTTTGCCCAATCCGCTCATGAATGGGTGAAAATAATCTTTTTTTCTTGTTTGTGGAAATTCGTCCATGCCCGCATCCTTCGGCAAAATTTGAGATTATGAAGTCAATATGCTTAGCAATGGTGCTGTCGTTATCCCTGGTGGGGTACCGCACGGAGACACCGCTCAACATCAGTGGAACGGTTTATGATCAACAAACGGGCGCAGCACTGGCCGGTGCGGCGGTTTCGGTAGAAGGTACACAGGTGGCTACCCAAACGGATGCCCATGGCGCCTATTCCATTCGGGCCGAAAAAGGAAAATACTTGGTGTTTCAATACATCGGGTACGAAAACAGGCGGGTGAAAGTCAGTAAGGACAGCGTGATGGACGTGCGTCTCGCTCCTGTAAATCAACCGGCGGTTGAGCCGGCTGTGGTTGACCGGGGTACGCGCGTGGCGGCAGAGATGGCAGGGCATGTTGCGGACCTCCGGGCCGGCGGCGTACGGCGGATGACGTATGCTCCGCAGGTGTATATGCCCCGGCCGATCAATACGGAATCATACAAAGGGCTTACCGAAAACAAGTTCCATAACCCGTTAGAAGAAGCACTTTCGACCTTCGCCATCGACGTGGACGCCGCTTCCTACAGCAATTTCCGCCGTTTTATTAACAACGGGCAACTTCCGCCGGCAAATGCGGTGCGGATTGAGGAAATGATCAATTATTTCGCGTACGATTTGAATGGACCCTCAAATGGTGAGCCGGTAGCCATCCATACCGAACTGGCAACCGCGCCCTGGAACCCAAAACACCGTCTCTTGCGCATTGGACTCAAAGCCAAGTCGGTGCCTACCGATAAACTGCCTGCATCCAACCTCGTGTTCCTTATCGACGTATCGGGCTCGATGATGGGCGCCAACCGGTTGCCATTGGCACAGGCATCGATGAAATTATTGGTCGACCAGCTGCGTGATGTGGACCACGTGGCCATCGTCACCTATGCCGGGTCGGCAGGGGTGGCGTTGGAAAGTACGCCGGGCGACCAGAAAACCAGGATAAAGGACGCGATTGACGCATTGAGTGCAAGCGGGTCGACCGCCGGCGGTGCCGGCCTCCAACTGGCCTACCGCACGGCACGGCAGCACTTCATCAACGGCGGCAACAACCGGATCATTCTGGCTTCGGATGGCGACTTCAACGTGGGGGCTTCCAGCGACGACGATATGGAGCAACTCATCGCGAACGAACGGCAAAGCGGCGTGAACCTTTCCGTCCTCGGTTTCGGCATGGGCAACCTCAAAGACAGCAAGATGGAACTGCTGGCCAATAAAGGGCATGGCAATTACGCCTATATCGACAACATCACCGAAGCCCGCAAAGCGATGGTGACCGAGTTTGGCGGCACACTGTTTACGGTGGCCAAGGATGTGAAAGTACAGGTGGAATTCAACCCTGCCAAGGTGCAGGCATACAGGTTGTTGGGCTATGAAAATCGCCTGCTGGAAAAGGAAGACTTCAATAACGATGAAAAGCTGGGCGGCGATATGGGGGTGGGCCATACCGTGACTGCACTTTATGAAATTGTACCGGTGGGCGTAAAGGGTTCGTATCCGGGCGACGTGGATCCGCTGAAATACCAGCCGGTAAAAGAACGGCCAGTGGTAGGCAACAACAATGAAGTGGCTGCGGTAAAATTCCGCTACAAGGAGCCGGACGGGGATAAAAGCCGTTTACAACAGGTAGTGGTGAATGACCGGCGGCTGGAGCTGGCCAGGGCTTCTGCCGATTTCCGGTTTGCCAGTGCCGTTGCCGAACTCGGTATGTTGCTGCGCAATTCGGATTACAAACAGCAGGCAAGCTACGATCAGCTGATTGCCCGGGCCAAAGAAGCCAAAGGAACCGATGACGAAGGCTACCGTGCGGAATTTATCCGGCTGGCCGAGAGCGTGAAATTACTGGCGAAAAGCAACGATCTGGCGGCGGGGAACGAATAATCCCCCGCTGCTATGCCGATGTCATGCGGTCGAAAACCGCTCGTTGTTCCCGCATGGACTGTACCTTGTCGGCAGGATCGGTGTGGCACTCCAACAATATCCATCCATCATATCCCATGCGGGTGAGGTTCTCCAGCAACGCGGGGTAGGGGTAGTCCGTACGGTCAAGTTCGCGCACATGCACGGTGTCGCCGAAACGGTCTTTCACCAGATCGAAATTATATTGGAAACCCTGTCCGTCCAGATCCTGCGGATTGCAGTTCCAGCAGATGGTGGCATTGGGATGATCGGCATGATCCATGATGGTTTTGATGTTGGGTAGATCCTGAGTTTCGTTGCCATGCACCTCCAAACGAAGTTGCTGTCCGAAGTCGGCGGCATAGGCGGCGAGTTCATTCAGTGCTGCACCGATCTGTGCCATGGTTTTTTCCCGTGGCACGTCCTCGTGGAATGCATTGGGCTTGACTTTTACGCCTGTGCCCCCGATATCGGCACTCAACTGGATGAATTCCCTGGTGCGCGCAATGGATGCCTGGAGCCGTTGCTGGTCGGGAAAATCATATTGTTCGTTGGTGCCCATGCCGATGCATTGCACCGCACTGTCACTGAATTGGTCCCTGACCAACTGACGTTCGTGTTTGCTTAGTTCGGGAGAAACGCCGTGCGCGTGCTCCACGCGCAATTCGATGCCGGTCAAACCGGTAGCCGTGCAGTTGGCAATAAGTGTGGGAACATCCCAGTCTTTGCCCCACAGGTACGTAACGAGTCCCAACTTCATGCGGGTAGCGGGCTTACTGCCGATAGCTGCCCACGCGGATGCCGGCAATAGCGCTGTGGCGGCCAGCGCCGACGCTGCCTGGAGGAATTGCTTTCTGTCAATAGAATCTTTCATAAGTCAGCATTGGTATTTGTCTATAATAAATTTATCACATTAGCTAAAATCGCATCCGCTGGATACGGATGGCATTGCCGATGGCCAGTAAGGCCACGCCCACGTCGGCAAAGACGGCCTCCCACATGTTGGCAAGTCCGCCGGCACCGAGGATAAGTACGACGGCTTTCACGGCAAAAGCCATGGTAATGTTCTGCCAGACAATGCGCCTTGTAGCGCGGCCGATGCGGACAGCCACCGGAATCTTGCCCGGCCGGTCGTCCTGGATCACCACGTCGGCGGTCTCAATAGTGGCATCGCTGCCCAGCCCGCCCATGGCCATCCCCACGTCGCTCAATGCAACAACGGGTGCATCATTCACCCCGTCGCCCACGAAGGCAACGCGCTGGCCCGTTGCTTTCATTTCCGTTAGCTTGCGTGCTTTGTCGGCCGGAAGCAGATCGCCATACGCATCGGCAATACCCAGTTTGCCCGCTACCGCCTGCACGACGGCCGTCCGGTCGCCACTCAGCATGGTAGGGGTGATGCCGAGGGATTTCAGCTGATGAATTGCATCACTGGCATCCGCCTTGATTTTATCAGCGATGATCAGATACCCTGCAAACCGTCCGTCGTAACCGATGGCCACAACGGTGTCAGTCACTGCGGCCGTATCAACACGGTAAGTGATTCCGAAACGGTCGAGCAGCTTGAAATTGCCCACAAAGAGTTGTTTGCCGGCTACCGACGCGCGTAAGCCGTAGCCGGCGATTTCTTCGACGTCGTCCAATTGCAGGGTCTCATCCACCGGTCCAACGTAGGTGTGCACGGCGGTGGCCACCGGGTGTGTGCTGTGGCTTTCCAGCGCGTTGGCCCATCGCAGTACCGTATCGCGGTCGAAGTCTGCCGAAATATGCACGGCTTGTACCTGGAAGACGCCCTCCGTGAGGGTGCCGGTCTTGTCCATAACCACATGGCGGATATGGGCCAGTGCGTCGAGGAAATTGCTGCCCTTAAACAGGATGCCATGCCGGCTGGCGGCACCGATACCACCAAAATAGCCGAGCGGAATGGAAATGACCAATGCGCAGGGACAGGAAATGACCAAAAACACCAATGCCCGGTACAGCCAATCATTAAATACGTAGTTGGCCACCACTATTGCTGGCAGCAGCGTGATGAGCACGGCCAGCAACACAACGATGGGGGTATATACCTTGGCAAACTTTCGGATGAACAATTCGGTGGGCGCTTTCTGTGCCGTCGCATCCTGTACCAGGGCGATGATCTTACTCAATTTGCTATCGGTATACGCCGTGGTTACACGCACCTGGGCCACCGTATTTAGGTTGATCATGCCGGCCCATACCGGGTCGCCCTTCACCTTGCTGTCGGGTTTGCTCTCGCCGGTCAATGCGGCGGTATTGAACGACGCCCGGTCCGAAATCAATTCGCCATCCAAGGCAACTTTTTCTCCGGGTTTAAGCTGGACAACCTGTCCGATGGCGGCCTGTTCAGCCCTGATGGTACGCGGGCCATCCGTATCGCGGATAGTGACCTCATCGGGCCGTTGGTCCAACAGGGCCTTGATGTTCCCTTTGGCGCGGCGTACCGCCAGTCCTTGCAGGTTTTCGCCCACCGAATAAAAGAGCATCACGGCAACACCTTCGGGATACTCGCCGATAAAAAAGGCACCGAGCGTGGCAATGGTCATCAGGGTGAATTCCGAAAAGAGGTCGCTTTTGGCAAAGGCTTGAAACATTTGCAGGATAACCGGGCCGCCCGCCGGAAGATACGCCAGGCTATACCACGCCACACGCACCCAACCGGCAAAGAATGCCGGACGCGGCAGCCAACCCTGGTCAAAGGCGAGCCCCAACAGCAACAGGAGAAAGCTTACGATAGCGGGCAGGAAAAGTTTGAACCCAGATATGCCGGTACCCGTGTTGTGGCCGCCGCTATGCGAATGAGATGTGTCGCAGCAAGACACCGCAGTCCCATCACCCATGATACATCGTTATACAGCCGTCCATATCCAAAGATACGTAAATTATCATTTTTTTTGAAATGTTTGGGAAGCCCGTTCGTCTATATGAGTAGTTGGCAGACGAAATGATTAATCGCAGGGAAAAATGACCGATGAGAAGCAACACAGCATAACGGCTGCCATAGCAGCTTACGGCAAAGGGTTGCTGGGGTTTATCCGGAAGCGGGTGAATAGCGACGCCGATGCCGAGGATATTCTGCAAGATGTATGGTATCGGTTGAGTGCGGTGGTCAATTCCCATCCCGTAGAGCAGGTAGGCGGCTGGCTTTACCGCGTGGCGACAAACCGGATTGTAGATAAGCGACGGAAAAAGCGCGAGGCGTTCTGGAACGATGGTATGCCCGAAGCGGGAGAAAAAACCGGGCTTGCGGCCATGCCGGTGGCGGTTGATGGCGATCCGGAAGCTAAGTATCAGGAACGTATGGTTTGGGAACGGTTGTACCGGGCACTGGAAGAACTGCCGGCGGCACAACGCGATGTATTCGTATGGCACGAGTTGGAACAGATTCCCTTTGCAGAAATATCGGCATTTACCGGTGAGCCGGTGGGCAAGCTCGTCTCGCGCAAACATTACGCGGTGTTGCACTTGAGAAAGCGATTGAAAATCTTTTATGATGAATTAACAGATAGATAAATTAATTGAAATAAGTATGAAAACGTTGTTTAGAAGCAAATTGCGCTTCGTCCTCATTCCAATCTTAGCGGTGGCTTTCATTTTTCTGGTGGGTTTCCTGGTGATGCACCTCTGGAATTATACGTTGCCCGTGTTGTTCGGTATCAGTGCGATAAACCTTTGGCAGGCTATTGCCCTGTTCTTTCTGTGTAAAATCCTATTCGGTTTTGGCGGCGGCGGACCAAAAAGGGGTGGTCCGCCATGGCGAAGAAAAGGAATGAGACGGAAGTTTGACCAGATGAACGAAGAAGACAAGGCAAGGGTGCGTGCTTACATGCGGTCGAGATCCCACTGCTGGGGCGACGTTGATGACGTGCCTGAAGAAAAAGACGATGATGGTAAAACGCAATCAAACGCTTGACTGATGATGACCGAAGTATTTATATTTAAGACCGGCGTACATACCGCAGTGCATGTACAGCAAGTGGCTGCGTTGTTCGGCGCAGTTGAGGCGATAAAACAATGGAGTTTCGATTTGGAAGATTGCGATAACATTCTCCGGATCGTCGCGCGGGGTATCCGGCCGCGCGCGGTAGAGCAGTTGCTGTTACAGGAAGGCCTTGCCTGCGAACACATGGCTTATGAATTGTGATGAGGATTGATGATGTACAGGGGTAACCGGCGATAAAAAAACTGATCTGGATGCACGGAATTGTGTAATGCTGACTATCTTTAGCACATGTTATGGGCTGCCGGCGATGGCAGCGCCGCAAGTTTAGTCGCGTATAATCCTTAAATATATATGATCATGTGTAGAAAATATCCCTTGGCTGCGTTACTGATGTTTTTCGCCACCGCATCATTTGCCCAATTCAAACCACTATTCAACGGAAAAGACTTATCGGGATGGACCATCCACGGGACGGAGAAATGGTACGTGGAAAACGGGGAATTGGTTTGTGAGAGTGGGCCCGACAAGCAATATGGCTACTTATCGACAGACACAACCTATAAAGATTTTGAACTACAGGTAAGCTTTAAATTAGAAGCCAATGGAAACAGCGGCGTGTTTATCCGCTCAGACATCGAGGGGGTAAAAATCGAAGGCTGGCAGGTGGAGGTAGCACCGCCAGACCATCATACCGGAGGCATCTATGAATCGTATGGCCGTGGTTGGCTGATTAAACCCGATCCCGAAAAAGAAAAGATATTGAAAGCGGATGAGTGGAATACGATGAAAATACGTGCGGTGGGCAACAACGTGACCACCTGGCTGAACGGAGAGGAGATGGTACAGCTCTCGGATGAGAAGATAGGCGCAGCAACAGGGTTCATTGCCCTCCAGATACACGATGGCGGCGGCATCAAGGTGCGTTGGAAAGACATCCTGATCAAGGAACTTTAAACGGGGAATGATATGAAAAAAATATCCTTACCTTTGCCGCGCAATGGAAGTTAAACAGCCGGAAAAGGAAGATTACAGCTTTTGGACGAAATACAAGCGCTTTGCCGGAAATGAGCTGCTGCTTTATGTCATTATGACGGCAGGCATTCTGTTGGGAATCATTATCTTTAGTTAACCGTCGAATACGCATTATTTCTCCTCAACATCCCCAAAAAATTAGTTCCGAATGAACCTTAAATTAAAACGCCCGCTGGCTTTTTTTGACTTAGAGACTACCGGCGTGAATATATCTGGCGACCGGATTGTGGAAATTTCCATCCTGAAGGCGTTGCCCGACGGTAGCGAAGCGGTAAAAACGCTTAGGATTAACCCCGAAATGCCCATTCCGGTGGAATCGTCTTTGATTCATGGAATATACGACAACGATGTGGCCGGAGCACCTACGTTTAAAGAGGTAGCTTCCGAGTTGGCCGAATTCATCGGCGATGCCGATTTGGCGGGCTACAATTCGAATAAATTCGATATCCCGATGCTGATGGAAGAGTTTCTCCGCGCGGGGGTCGACTTTTCACTCTCCGACCGTTTTTTTGTGGATGTGCAGAACATTTTCCACCAGATGGAGCAGCGCACACTGAAAGCTGCCTACCGCTTTTATTGCGATAAGGGGCTAGACAATGCACATAGCGCGGAGGCCGACGTGCGGGCAACATACGAAGTGCTGCTATCGCAATTGGACCGTTACCAGGATACGGAGTGGGAAGACAAGGCGGGTAATAAATCGGTTCCCGTGGTGAACGACGTGGAGGCCCTCCACCGTTTCACCAACCTAAGCCGGCCGGTCGATTTTGCAGGCCGCATGGTATTCAACGAGCAGGGCGAAGAAGTGTTCAACTTCGGTAAACACAAAGGGCGCCCGGTCGAATCGGTTTTTGCGGCAGAGCCGAGTTACTATTCGTGGATGATGCAGGGTGATTTTCCGCTGTATACCAAGCAATGCCTGGAGAAGGTGTGGCAACGTTTTCGGGCGAAGCAGAAAGAACAGCGTGCCCAATCGCTCGCAAAGCCACAGCCAACAGCAAAGGGGCCACGTGATGCCGATCAGCCCAGGCAGGACAACCGGAGTGCCGGCAAGCCACAGCACGAAAGACGCCCGAAACGCAAGTCAGGCCCCATTACGGATGACATGTTGAAAAACCTGCAGGCAAAGTTCGGGAAATAGCCGCAGGGCATTCCTTACGCATGCCTGACAAACGGCGATGGATTAATGGAAGTAAACCTGTATTTTTGCATATTCATTTTTACGTATCACGATGTCACAAGAAACTGAACATATAAAATGCCTGATTATCGGCTCCGGGCCGGCCGGATATACGGCAGCAATTTACGCTGCCCGTGCGGATCTGAAGCCGGTCATATATACAGGTATCGTACCGGGTGGGCAGCTTACGCAGACCACTGATGTGGAGAACTTTCCCGGCTATACGGATGGGGTGCTAGGGCCGCAGATGATGGAAGATTTCCGTAAACAGGCAGAGCGTTTTGGTACGGATGTGCGCTTCGGCTACATTACCGAAGTGGATTTCTCAGGCGATGTACATAAGGTCGTGGTGGATGGCGAGAAGACCGTCACCGCCGATACGGTAATCATTGCTACGGGAGCCACGGCGAAGTGGCTGGGGTTGGAAAGTGAACAAAAGTACAACGGGTTCGGTGTATCGGCCTGTGCGGTGTGCGATGGCTTCTTTTTCAAGGGGCAGGACGTGGCTATCGTAGGGGCGGGTGATACCGCTGCGGAAGAGGCAACGTACCTGGCCAAGCTGGCCAGTAAAGTGCATATGCTGGTGCGCCGGGATGAATTCCGTGCATCAAAAGCCATGCAGCACCGGGTACTGAATACCCCGAATATCGAGATCCATTACCACACGGAGGCCAAGGAAATCTTGGGCGACGGCCAGAACGTGACCGGTATACAGGTATATAACAACCAAACGCTGGAGGAAACCACCATTCCCGTGACGGGCTTTTTCGTGGCCATTGGTCACAAACCGAATACCGAACTGTTCCAGGGCAAACTGGACATGGATGCCAATGGTTACCTGGTTACCCAACCAGACAGCACACGTACGAATATTGAAGGTGTATTTGCGTGTGGCGATGTGCAGGACCACGTATACCGCCAGGCAGTTACCGCTGCCGGAACAGGTTGCATGGCTGCCCTCGAAGCCGAACGCTACCTGGCAGCGAAGGAATTTTCAGTGGCGTAGCCGCCACAAAAAAACGCGACGGAATCGCTATTAGTCTACCGGTGTGCCGTGACTAAGCCACTGTGACCAGTTTTTGTCATACACATGCACTTCGGTCGTCTGCACGTCGGCCCTGTTGTATACGGGGTTGCGTTGGTTTACCCATTCATAGATGCCGCCAAACAGGTTGAACACATGCCGATAGCCGGCTTTACGAAGTTTTTCACCAATCCGCTCGCTACGGTTTCCAATGGCACAATAGACCACGATGGTGTCGGTTTTCGGAATATCATAAACCTCACGCATATCAAACCAGATGTAACCTACGTGCCGGGCGTGGCGGATATGGCTGACGTCAAATTCGTCCTGCTCGCGTGTGTCCAGCACAATGGCTCCCCGCTTCATCAGGGGCGTTAGTTCTTCTACGGTAACGGTCGCCACGCTGTGCCGGTAGATGTTATTCAACCGCTCGCCAAACTCAGGGTTGCTTGTCGAGTCCCGAACACTGCTGCTACAGGTAAGGCATAAAACGGTGAAAAGCGGCCACATTAGCCTACCGGATTAAAATCCTGGATGCGTACGCCCATATCGATAACCGTTGTATGGGGCAACGCGGCGGCAATGATGCTCGCCCCGATGGCCGAGCGATAGCCTCCCGCACAGTGTACCACGACGGGTTTGTCCGTGGGAAGGTGTGGCGCGTGCGCCCGTAGCTCGGGAAGCGGTATTGGGATGGAGCTGGAGAAGATAGGGTAGGCATTCACTTCCTCATGATTGCGGATATCGACGATCGTGTAATCCTGTTGGTTCTTGGCGAAGTGCATTTCGTCGAACAGCGCAGCCTGCACTGGGCCTCCGGTGGTCACCGCCTTGCCGGCGACCTGCTGCTCATAACCAATCTTCGCTATTTTTTCTATAAGTACCTGCAGTTGCTGGGTATCTTCGGCCACGAGGTAGAATGCTTCACCGGGGTCGACAATACTCCCCAGCCAGGTTTCGAAGCGCAGTCCATCAGGTACATTGATGGCCCCGGGCAGATGGCCGGATTGGAACTGTGCTTGCGGACGACCATCCACAACGAGCATACCGTTATTGTGCACGGCCAAATCACTGAACGTGGGAATGGCATCGATACTGGCCTGGAAAGCTGGCGCTCCTTTTTTGTTGAGCATCACGTCGTATTCGAAGTAGCGCGGTATAAAGGGTTGTTGTGCCATGATCAGCACCACAAACTCATCTTCGTCCATTGGTTGGAGCGCATAGTTGCTGCCGATTTCGGTTCCGATGGTGCTCTGCCGGGCATCGCCCATGTGCTTTCCGCATAACGAACCCGGGCCATGGGCAGGGTAGACCGCCACGTCGGCCGGTAACCGCATTAGCTTTTCGCGTGTGGAACGGTATAGCTGCCGGGCCAACGCCGTGGCTTTTTCTGTGATGTTACCCACCCGCTCCCGTAGGTCGGGCCGGCCTACATCGCCGACAAACAGTGTGTCGCCTGTAAATACCGCTTGCGGCTTATTCCGATCGTCGATGAGCAGGATACAGATGCTGTCGGGTGAGTGACCGGGCGTATTGATGGCTTCCAGCGATAGACTGCCCAATGCAATGCGGTCGCCCTCATCAAACGGCTGGTGGGGGTATGCTGCGCCCACCAGCGCGCTGGTATATATTGTTGCACCGGTAATATGGTGTAATTCCAGATGAGAACTTACAAAATCAGCGTGGGGATGCGTCTCGATTACGGCCGTAATCGTGGCCCCATGGTGCTGGGCAAAGTCGAGGTATTGCTTGGGGTCGCGCGCTGGATCGATTAACACGATTTGGTCTTCATTTCTTATCGCGTAGGAGGCGTGCGCCAACCCTTCGTCGTAAAACTGGTGTATATTCATCTGCGTGGCAATTGTGTGTGTGCAAAGATAGGGAAAATGTTTTGCGTTGATTAATTTGTAATTTGGCGCCATGCGTATAGGTAAAATGATAGGATGGTGGCTCCTCCCGTTGTTCGTAGCTGAATGGGCCTCGGCCCAGGACACTGCAGCGGTATTCAGTAACCGGCAAGCGCTGGGCAGTATCGATAATCCGACAATCAACGAGGCTTCCGGGCTTGTGGCATCATGGGCGCATACGGGGTATTTCTGGACACACAACGACAGCGGCGACAAGGCCCGGATTTTCCTTATCGATGATTCGGCGCACCACAAAGCCACCTATTACCTGCAGGGGATTTCGGCGTACGACTGGGAAGATATCGGGATGATGGAACGGGGCGGGGACCGCTATTTGCTCATTGGCGATATCGGCGATAACCGGGGCGAACGGCCGTATGTACAGCTTCATGTTGTAAAAGAGCCGGACATCCCTGCGGAAACATCGGCAGCAGATTCGCTGCCGATTGAAGATGTTCATTCGTTTTTACTTCGCTATGAGGATGGGCCGCGGGACGCGGAATCGCTATTCTTCGATCCGATCGACGAACGGTTGTACGTCATCAGTAAACGCGAGTTGGAGGTGGGCATATATGCGACCGAACTACCGGAATGGCCTGTCGATACCCTGATACTCCGTAAGGTCGGCGTATTGCCGCATACCTTCATCACCTCGGCAGCCATCCGTGCCGATGGTACGGAACTACTCATCAAGCATCTGCTCAAGGTGTTTTACTGGAAGCGGAAACCGGGCGAAACCATAAGCGATATGCTCAGTCGGCCAGCAACTGTACAGCCCTACCAGCCCGAACCTCAAGGAGAGGCAATTGCCTTTGCGCAGGACGGTACCGGGTATTATACCATCAGCGAAGCTGTGCTGGGGATGAAATCTGTGCTGTATTTTTACCCACGCCGTTAACCCGCATCGATTACCGGAAGGTAAAACCGTGACCTGTTACGTTGCCGGAAGAATCTTCAACCGAAAATGGCAGTAGCTGGGGTTTGATTAACAGTGGGTTATGGTCGTCTCATGAAATTATTATGACATTTTCGTTAAATTATTTGATGATGTCAACATAAATTCCATATTTTTATTGCGCAAAACCAACTAATTATAAACTTAAAAAAGTCCTGATCGGTAATCGATCGGGACTTTTAATTTCGGGCGACGCGCAGTAAGCCTACGAGTTGTTCTGGTTGTTGCCCAGTTCTTGTTGCTGGCGAAGTTCATCCACCTTGTTTTTATCAGCAAAGGCATCCGTCTTACCAGAGAAGGCTTCGAGCAGTTCGGTGATAGCATCCATATTTTCGGCAGTACGTTGGTAAATATCAGGAAGGATTTTTTCGAGGCGACCGTCGCCCAACTCAATATTATCAACTTCCACTTTGCCGATTTTTTCCAATACCGCTTGTTGGCTTCGCTTCAGATCGTCCAGCTCCCGGACAATCTTTTCCATCAATTCAAATTTCTTCAACTTATCCATAAGATCAGCTTTTATTAATCAAACCTGCATGAATTGCCCTTTAAAGGCGAATTACTTACAATGAGAAACAAGGAAACACAAAAAAGGTTTTTATAAGCCAGGCAATTTACATTGCAAAAGCCGGGGATATTCGCGAAGTTTGCCATTCGGTCCAACTACGCTTGCAATGAAGAAAATTTTATTTTGGCTCCTTCCCGTTGCGCTGTTTTCTTGTGAAAAAACAGAATATTCTCCTGATCCAGTAAATGACAATTATTCGTTGCAAGCAGTTATATACCATGTGGAAGCAGGGGACAAGATGGAGACTTTCGTACGTCCGTTGCATTCCCTGGAGTATTTCAACCATACGAGCGTGGTGCAGCGTGTAATCGTTGATCCGCTGGCGGATGTTATGGAGTCGTCGCTCTTTATGAGCGACGATAAAAATGCGTTTGCCCTACTTGGCGATGAAGTTCCCGAAGTGGCCGTACCGGTAGGAGTGAATGATGGCGCCGTAGCCGTTGGGCAAGCCAAATGGCCGTATAGCCCTGAAGTTGCGCAGCTTGCCCCGACGCTCAACTTTCGCGATACGATCGCAGTGCCGCCAAATACCCGGCTTACGCTCATGATGAACGTATATCTGAATGAATTTGAACTATCTTACACCGCTACATTTGAAGGCCAACCTACGGGAACCATTGCCGAGGTAAAAGGGAAATGGAAAGGTGTGGCCGTTGCAAATGTGGAAAAGCAATTGGAATTTCATTAAGTTGAATCAACCAACGCTTCGCTTTCGTTGATTAAAGTACTCGGCTATCGCGTCGACTGAAAAAGTGTTTAGGCAATTATGGGGTGCCACTCCACCTTTTCGGGCTACGTGCACGCCGTATTGCATATCGTGGAAGCCGCTGTTGCGGTGCGCGTCTGGATTAATGGCTAGCAAAACACCTTTTTCTACAGCATAGCTGTGCCAGCGCCAATCGAGATCCAGCCGGAGTGGATTGGCGTTGATTTCGATGACCACACCATGGGCCGCACACGCATCGATAATCCGCTCATAATCCAGCGGGTACCCCGCCCGGCTAAGCAAGAGGCGCCCGGTGGGGTGGCCCAGGATGGTCGTGTATGGGTTTTCGATGGCCTTGATTAATCGATTCGTGGCCCGCTCGTTATCCATTTTTAGGCTGGAATGAATGGATGCCACGACAAAGTCGAATCCGGCCAGGATCTCATCCGGATAATCCAATGACCCGTCACCAAGGATATCCGATTCGATACCTTTGAAAATGCGGAATGGCGCCAGGTTTGCGTTCAATGCATCAATTTCAGTCCACTGCTTCTGTACCCGTTCAATGTCCAGTCCCTTCGCATAAACGGCCGCCCTGGAATGGTCGCAGATACCGAGGTATTCCAATTGCAGTTCATCGCGGCAATATAATGCCATCTCTTCGAGCGTGTTCACGCCATCACTGTACGTGCTGTGGTTGTGCAGGGTGCCACGTAGGTCGGCATAACTGACGAGGTCGGGTAAGTTGCCATTTTTTGCCAACGCGATCTCGTTATTGCCTTCACGCAACTCGGGTTGGATATACGGAAGCCCCACGGATGTGTAGATAGCTTCTTCCGAATCGAACTCCGGTAGTTGCGGCTCCGTCAGCAATTCGCCCAATTGCCTTACGTGTTCGTCAGAACCGGTAGTCATTAAAAGCTGGTGGGAGAAGGAGTGAGGGTCGGCCGGGAAAAAACGGAACATAAGTCCCGTTTCATTTTTTGCGGTCAGGAAGGAAGGGTCGTTCCGGCTTTCAATCCCAAGTATATCGATGTTGGCGATGGCCGCAGTCAATTCGTCGAAAGAGGCCTCCGCAATCAAATCTACCGACTGAAGCACCTCGCACTTCCTGCGAAATTCGCCCGTAAAGGCGGTTTTACGGCCATGGGGTAGCAGCCCCTGCATCGACGCCATGACTGATTCGGCCAGCTTTTCGGCATTGGCATATAAAAACCAGCCTTTATTGGCAATAGAAAATTCAATGGCCTGTTTGATTTCAAGCTGCGTCTTCAGCCCGAAACCCTTGGCTTCCACCAGGCGGTTTTCGTTGCACGCATAATAGAGTTCACCAACGGATTCGATGCCCAAATCGCGCCAGATGATCTTTATTTTCCCAGGACCCAGGCCTTTGATGGTGAGCATCTCCAGGATACCTTCGGGTGTGGCGGCCATCAGTGCATCCAGTTCAGGAAACGTACCGATGGTGGATAGGTTGCCTACTTTTTCGGCCGTACGTTCACCGATCCCCGGTATTTCGCTGAGTTTGCTGAGTGTCTGGGGTGTTATGGCAAATGGCAACTTGTCTAGTTTGAAAGCGGCGGCTGCCATGGCTTTGGTACGGAAGGGGTTTTCGCCATGCAATTCCATCAACTGGGCATAGCGCTTGAATGCTTTTGCGATTTTCTTATTATCCATCGCCGAAAATTACGGATTTCCCGCCAAGCGTCAAAGCGAATCCTCTACCTCATGCGCGCGCTTGGGCCGTTTATAGCGATGAATGATTAATCGTATCCCAGCGTTGAACGTCAGGTAGCTGATGGTCCAGTTGATAAAGGTAACCACCCGGTTCCGGAAACCGACCAGCGACATGAGGTGCACGAACATCCATACCCACCAGGCAAAAAATCCCTGAAACCGGATTTTGCCGATGTCTACGACCGCTTTATTCCTACCGACGGTGGCCATGGAACCCTTATCGAAATAGACAAACCGATCGGTAGGTTGGTTATTGAGCATCCGGATAAGTTGCTTCGCAAGGAATCGTCCCTGCTGTTGGGCTACAGGAGCTACACCCGGATGACCGCGGGGCAGTTCGTCGGTAATCATGGCGGCCACATCGCCGATGGCGAAAACATCACGGGTGCCGACCACGCGGCATTGTTCATCAATACGTATCCGGTTACCGCGCACGATGGTTTCCTTATCGATACCCGCCGGGATTTGCCCTGCCACACCAGCCGACCACAATACCGTTTTGGTTTGGATGCGGTCTCCGCTGGCAAACGTAATCTCATTGCCATTATACCCGGTTACCTGTGTATTCAATATTGTTTTTACGCCCAACTCGTTCAGGTACAATTCCGCTTTTTCGGAAGCCTGTGGTGACAGATTGGCCAAAATTTTCGATAGGCCCTCTACCAGGTAGACGTTCATGTCTTCTTTCCGCAGTTCGGGGTAATCCTTTGCGAGAATATGGTTGCGGATTTCTGCGATCGCACCGGAAAGTTCCACGCCCGTGGGACCACCGCCTACGACAACGAAGTTGAGGTAGGATGCACGGTCGCTGGGGTCTTTTAACAGGGAGGCCTCAATGTTCTGGAGGATGAAGCTTCGGATGCTTACCGCTTCCTTGACATTTTTCATCGGCATAGCGTAGTACTCAATGTCCTTATTGCCGAAGAAGTTCGTAGTCGCTCCGGTAGCAATAACGAGGTAATCGTATGAAATGGGACCGATATCAGTGTCGAGTTGTTTAGTCTCCACATCGATACGACGGACCTCAGCCATCCTAAAAGTGAAGTTTTCCTGCTTCCGGAACATTTTGCGTAGCGGAAAAGCAATGGAAGGCGCGTCAAGCGTACCGGTAGCCACCTGGTAGAGCAGGGGCTGGAACGTATGGTGATTGTTTCGGTCAAGAAGCACCACTTCGACTTCCTTATCCTTCAGCCCTTTGGCGATTTCTATGCCGCCAAAGCCACCGCCGATAATCACTACCCTGGGAAACTTTTTGTCATTGTCTATTGCAGCCATCTTGTCGCTGTTTGATTTCATCCGTTACTATTACGTGTTGAACGGATGATAAGGTCAATTGTTTTCATCCATTTATTTTTTTCAATTGTAGATGAAAGCTCGATGTAATTTACATCTCGGTTTCAAAAACACGTATTTTCAATCCGTCCAATGCCGGGTTTAACCGGATTTGACAGGCAAGCCTGCTTTGGTCGCCAGCACTGGGTAGGGTATCGAGCATATCCAGTTCCGCATCGGTAAGTGGCTCCAGTACGTCTATCCCTTCGATTACCTCGATGTGGCAGGTTGCGCAAAGCGCCATGCCGCCACAAGTGGCAAGGATGTCATAGTCGGATGCCTTGAGTACTTCCATCAAGCTGAGGCTGATGCCGTCAGGTACTTCCAATTGCCGGACCTCGCCACGCTGGTTTTCTACTGTGATATGGATGGTATCTGTCATGATGCTATTTATTAGAATGCGTTTACACCATTAACGGTGGTATATTTGAAACTGAGTTTTTCGGCTGGATATACGTACCGGAAGGCACTTTGCGCCATCAATGCCGCCTCGTGGAAGCCGCATAGGATGAGTTTGAGTTTTCCGGGATAGGTGTTAATATCGCCGATGGCGTAGATGCGCTCCACACCGGTGGAATAGTCAGTGGTGTCCACGGCAATGGCCGATTTGTCGATGGTTAGCCCCCAATCCGCTATCGGTCCCAATTTGGGGCTCAATCCGAATAAGGGGATGAGTGCATCGGCCTCCAGCAAGGTTTCTTTTTTGTCTTTGTCGAGGATGCCTACATGACTTAACGTACCGTTTCCGCGCACGGTGCTGAGGTTACGCTGTAACAGGAGGTTGATTTTCCCCCGTGCTGCCAGTGAGAATACCTTTTCCGCTGAATCGGGCGCCCCACGGAAACTGTCGCTGCGATGTACCAGTGTAACTGCCGCTGCTACGTCGCTGAGAAAGATGGTCCAGTCCAGTGCCGAGTCACCACCCCCGGCCACGACTACCCGCTTGTCGCGGTACGTTTCGGGGTTCTTCACCATATAAGACACCCCACGGCCCTCAAAATCGGTGAGCCCGGGTATTTCGGGCTTACGCGGCTCGAATGAGCCGAGCCCACCCGCGATGACGACCACCTGGGCATGTATCACCGTCCCTTCATTGCCGATGATGTGGTATGAGCCATCCGCCTGGCGGGTCAGCGCTTCAACCCGCTCACCCAATGTGAATGACGGATTGAACGGGCTAATCTGCTCCATAAGGTTGTCTACCAACTCCTGTGCATTGACGGCCGGGAATCCGGGAATATCGTAAATGGGCTTGTGCGGGTAAATTTCTGAAAGTTGGCCACCTACCTGAGGAAGGGCATCGATAAGGTGGCACCGCATTTTGAGTAAGCCGGCTTCAAATACAGCAAACAGGCCGACCGGCCCGGCGCCGATGATGCAAATGTCTGTTTTATGATGTACGTCCATGTTTTTATCTTTTTGCGGTCATGCTATACCTATAGGGTACCGTCTGTGGTTCATTGTTTACTACTTATCTCCAAATTATCATATATCGTGTTCAATATTCGTTTCAGGTGATCGAAATCTTCCTCGTTGAGGTTTTTCCATGCCTGCATGCGTATTTCACCAACATTGCCGGCAAGCATATCGATTTTCTGTTTGCCTTCGGCAGTCAAGTGAACCACAAAACTCCGCCTATCCGCCGGGTTGGCCCTGCGCTCCACCAGGTTTTTGCGAACCAATACATCGACTATCCGGGTGAGCGTGGGCTGGTCTTTTCCGCAATACTCGGCCAGTTCCTTTTGCGATAGATCGGCATGTTGATTGAGATTTTTCAGTATTGACCACTGATCTACGGTGACGCCAAATTCGCGGCAGTTGAATTGGAACTGCGCGTATTGTTTTACCCGGCGCGCTGTCCTTTCCAGCAGGAATGAGTAGGCGTTGTAATGTTCTATTTGCATAACAATAATTAGTATGACAAATATAAGGTTTCTAATGATTATTTCCAATTTGCAGTTAGTTCTTTCATATTTTTTGGTCATCCGCCGCCCAAGTCGGTCAAAACAATTACATTTGGGGCAGCACACAGCATTGAATTGCAGGAACCGTATAAATTAAAGTGAATTCATGAAACGTTTGGCATTGCACTGGAAAATATTAATAGGAATGTTATTGGGCATCTTTTTCGGTGCCATGATGAAGGCTGTGGGGCTGCCGGATATCGTGATTGATTGGATTAAGCCGTTCGGGACCATATTCATCAACATGCTCAAGATGATTGCCGTACCGTTGGTCGCTGTTTCGCTCATCGTCGGCCTAGCGGATTTAAAGGATATTTCAAAGTTATCCAAACTGGGTGGGCGAACCATTGTATTGTACCTGTTTACCACTGCATTTGCTGTTTCCCTGGGTCTTATTTTGGTGAATATAATCAAACCAGGCCTGTTCATCAATGAATTATCGCGGCAAAGCCTGTTGGAAGGGTTTGCAGGCGAAGCGGGAGAGAAGATAAAGCTGGCCGAAGCCACAAGGGACCAGGGACCGTTACAGCCGCTCGTCGATTTGGTGCCGGATAATTTCTTTGGGGCATTGACCGATAATGGCAGTTTGCTTAAGGTCATATTCTTCGTTATTTTAATCGGCATCGGGCTCATTATGATTGAAGAAAAACGGTCGAAGCCTGTGGTCGATTTTTTTAAAGGCATGAACGACGTGATTTTGAAAGTTATCGATATCATTATGCTCTTTTCGCCGCTGGGCGTTTTCGCTTTGATGGCGGCACTTATGGTGGAGATTCCTGATTTTTCCACGCTGGGCGCCCTCGGGGTTTATGGCATCACCGTATTGGCCGGGTTGGCATTATTGATTGCTGTTTTTTATCCCACCCTTCTTTATTTCTTTGCCAAAGTGAAGCCCGGCCGGTTTTTCCGGGCAATATCGCCGGCTCAGCTATTGGCGTTCTCCACGAGTTCGAGCGCGGCGACGTTGCCGGTTACGATGGAGCGGGTAACTGACCATCTGGGGGTAGACGATGAAGTGTCAAGCTTTGTGCTGCCATTAGGTGCAACGATCAATATGGACGGAACAGCACTGTACCAGGCGGTGGCGGCCATATTCATTGCCCAGGCCATGTTGCCCGAGCCGATCGGCCTTGAAGCGCAGCTGATGATTATCCTGACGACCGTACTGGCTTCCATTGGTACGGCCGCTGTGCCGAGTGCGGGCATTGTGATGCTGGTTATCGTGTTGGGGCAGGCAGGCATACCTGAGGCCGGTTTAGCGTTGATTTTTGCCATCGACAGGCCGTTGGATATGTGCCGGACGGTGGTAAATGTAACCAGCGACGCCACGGTTGCGACGGTGGTGGCTAAATCGGTCGATTTATTACACGAACCTCAGCCCGAACAGGAGGAATAGTACATAGGATGCCGAATGATATCTTCGTCAGATTTCGTCCATTTCAATTCCTCGGGGCAGCACCCGCGTACCCGGCCATATGATGGATACCTGTCGTTTCTGACAGACCCGCTATACCGCGGCGGGAACGACGCCGCCATCGCGCATCGGTGTTTTGCCCATGATAACTTATACGGGTTGGAACTGAAAGACGAAATTCACGAAGAGGCGTTGAATATTCAACTGAAACCACAGGAGCCTTGCCTTTGGTTGGTCGTTGCGTTGATTGGAGACTGTACCATTCATGCTGAAAGGGCATCTACGGTAACCTCAGGGAATAGCGTATGTTTTGCCAGTAACGGAAGGGAACTTATCTTAGAATTAAACCGTGGTAAAAACTGGCTGTTCGTGGTCGGGTTTGGGCAACCGCACTTTGACGCGTTGGCGGAAGAGTTTCCGTTTCTGGAATCGTTGAAAAAGCTGCGGGAAGGTACTTCGCAGCATTGGATAGGGGAGGTGTTGCCGGTTTCGAGCCGGCTTCGGGCCAGATTGGAATCGTTGCGGCGATTCGTGTTCCGGCCATTCAGTACACCTATCCAGCTGGCCGGATGGAGTTTGCGGTTACTGAATCACTTTTCACGAGAAAGTAAGTGGCACGACGTATACCCCGTTGAGACGGATGACATCAGCCACTACCACCGGGCGGTGAAGTATATCCGTGAACATTACAAGGACGACATCAGCCTTGAAAAAGTAGCCGATGCACTGCACATCAGTGTCCGTAACCTGACGCGCAGTTTTGAAAACCGACCTTACAGCGTCAACGGATATATTTCACACCTGCGGTTAACCAAAGCTCGGGAGTTGCTGGCTTTTTCGGACAGTCCCGTGCGGGATATCGCCTATGCCCTCCGTTTTTCTTGTCCGAAGCATTTCAGCAAAACGTTCAAGCGAAAATTCAATAAGAGCCCGATGGCCTATCGGGATGAAATGAAAGGACGTACCCTCGGTTTGGACAAGAACACTTTTCGTCGGTAGGCTTTAGCGCTGCACATAGGTGCTTCGCTTTGGAGCGCAGATGTTTCGGCTCGGGGCGCAGGTGTTTTCTGCGATCATGTATGTGCTTCGGTCTGCACTACATGGGTTGTACGCCATCGCGCATGTGCTTTGACTCGGAGCGTATGTGTTTTGTGCCATCAAGCATGTGCTTCAGTCTGCAACTCATGTCTTATAGGTCATCATGCATGCGCTTCGGCTTAGGATGTATGTGTTTGGCCCCATCACGCATGTGCTTGGGATTGCAGCACATGGGTTTTGATACAGAACCAATGTGTCTCGAAATAAAACTTATGTGTTTTCCCTCAAAACTCATGAGTTTTTGTTGAAACCGACCTAAAATCGCCTTTTATTGTGCCGACAGACCGCTTTTTATTTTGGTCTTTCTTCCGGAGGTGTCAAATCTGGCCATAAAAAAGCAGGTGCTGGTTGGCATTATGGCCAGATTCTCCACCCCGACCCCGGGTGTTAGCCCTAATTTTGTTCTATAGTTATCAATTAATTGTTTTATTTAAATTTTTATGATTATGGCAAAGCCAACTTTATCATCGAAAATCGGCACGGGAGCAAAATTACTCCAGTATGCCGAAACCGTACTGGCAAAAACGACGGAAAACGCCAGTATCTTTGCGGAACCGCAGCCATCGCTGGCTGAACTGGAAGCTGCAATTGAACAATTTCGGACGAGTATGACCGAAGCGTCCTTCCGCGACATGCGGCAGGTGGTACTCAAAAACCAGCACGCCACGGCGCTGAAGGAAATCCTGTACAACCTGTCGCTGTATGTGGAAACGGTAGCCCAGGGTGACCCTGCAATCGTGCTGGCGGCGGGATTTATCCCCTCTAAACAGTTACATGAGCCGGTGGGGTTATCGCCCAAGCCGCATGACCTGCGGGCAGAAGTGCGCGATGCCGGAACCCAAAGTGTTCACGTGCGGGTGCGTGCCTGGAAATTTGCCCGTTATTATCAGTTCGAATTCCGCAAGCTCCAATCTGGTGAAGAATGGACCCGCATCTTAAGTACAAGGTCTAAAATACACGTTACCGATCTGGACTATTTGCAGGAGTACGAGTTCCGGGTTTCTTACCTCGGGTCAGACCCCGCGTTGAACTATAGCGATACGGTTCGCTGCGCGGTGGTGTGATTAAATACTTGTGCAGTTTTGAATGGGTTTTTTTGTAAGTTTATCCGGCAAATAACGTGTAGAGATGAAAACCATTGTTGTCAAACATCCGCTTCGGGATATCGTGTACCAACTGAAAGAAGACAGGTTCCCATCACCTTTAGAGGTAGGCGCGCTGGAAACGTACCGCCGCGCGCATGACGATGCGTGGCGCATGAAACTGAGGTTTGAAAGGGAAAGGGGAGAAATCTTGCTGGTCCAAATTGATCTCGATCAGTTGAATTCGACGATGGAAGAATTGGAACAGCTACGGAACCATTACCAGCGTCAGTTGGATTTTTCCGACGATACGGCCATAGCCGACATGGATATTAGGTTTAAGGTGGAACTGCGCGATTTTTACAATCACGCGCATCGGTTACAAAAGGAGGTGGTGAAGTTTTACGATCGCATCGGGGCGTTGACGCTGACGTATACCGACATTGTAGATACCTATTTAAGGGGAGAAAAACCATTGGATCCGGCACAGTTCAAGGTGCTTGACGATGTGTTTACGTTCCACGACGACATGCAGGTAGCCATCAGCTCCTTAGACGAGGATCTGCAAGGTTTCCTGCAAGAGCTGACACGTATCTATGCTTTTTTAGACGATGATTACATTGTGGCGTACAACGATCTTTATACGGCGTACAATGAAACCCTTCAACAGTCGGTAGACCTGATTAATTCTGTGCAGGTATTCAACAAGGTCTGGGAATAAGCAAAGCAATCGAACCCGATTCAATAAAAAGGTCGCTGAAAAAAATCCAGCGACCTTTTTTGTCAAGTCCGTAGTTGACCCCGAAATAATTATGCTTTTGCGGGGTTCAAGGTAGCCTTATTTGATGTATCGGCAACACCCGATTCATCAAGTCCTTTCTTTCCCTGCAAATCCACCACCATCGGTGCGGCCAGGAAAATCGAAGAGTAGGTGGCCACAATGATTCCTATTAAAATCGCAAATGAAAATCCGCGGATAACCTCTCCGCCAAATACGAACAGCACCGCCAATACGAAAATGACCGTAAGGGAGGTGATAACCGTACGGCTGAGTGTACGGTTGATGGCGAGGTTTATGGTTTCACCGGTATCCGCTTTTTGGTATTTCGAGAGCCCCAAATATTCGCGTAAGCGGTCGAAGACCACTACGGTGTCATTAATGGAATAACCGACCACTGTAAGCACTGCGGCAACGAAATGCTGGTCGATATCCAGCGAAAACGGCACGATGCCATCCAATATGGAAAAGAGTACAAATATGATCAACGCATCATGAGCCGTGGTAACGGCGGCGGCCACACTGAATTGCCACTTGCGGAAACGCAATAGGATGTAAAGTGCGATAACAATGACCGAGGCAATGCCCGCATAAACGGCCCTCGTCTTCATGTCGTTCGCTATGGTAGGGCCCACTTTCTGCGAACTAACGATTTCGTGGTTGTTTCCGGCAATCTGCGATAAGCCGCTGTTGAGTTTATCCAGCACAGCCTTATCTGCTTCGTCGCTCACTTCTTCGATTTGGTAAGCCGTGGTAACACGTATTTGGCTATCGCTACCGAAGGTTTTTACTTCGGTGTTCATGTCAAATGTTTCATTGAGCGCTCCCCGGACTTCCTCCAGATTAACGGGTTGTTCAAATTGTACCGTGTAAGAACGCCCTCCTTGAAAATCAACACCTAAACTGAAGCCTTTGGTGAAGATGGATATCACCCCAATTGCCAAAACGATGCCTGAAATGATGTAAAATCTCTTGCGGTTCTGAACGAAACCGTAATTGGCATTCTGCAAGGTGTTTTCGCTCCAACGGCGTGCAACATTAACCGTCCAGCCTTTGGTCAGCATCCACTCGAAGATTACCCGTGAAATGAAAATCGATGTAAAGAGGGAGGTAATGATACCAATCATCAATGTGGTGGCAAAACCCAGAATAGGGCCGCTTCCGAAGAAGAAGAGGATTAGTCCCGTTAAAAATGTCGTGATTTGGGAGTCGAGAATGGACGACATGGCGTGTTTATAGCCGTCGGCTATCGACTGCCTGACCGATTTGCCCAGTCGCAACTCTTCCCGTATGCGTTCATATATCAACACGTTGGCATCCACAGCGGTGCCCATGGTCAGTACGATACCGGCTATGCCGGGCAGTGTTAAAACTGCATTGAGCGAGGCAAGCACACCCATAATAAAAAACACGTTGAATAATACGGCAATGTTGGCCACCCATCCCGCACGGTTGTAATAGGCAATCATGAAGATTAAAACCACAACGAGACCGATGACGGATGAGTTGATGCCTGCATCGATGGCGGCTTGTCCCAATGAGGGACCAACTACCGCTTCTTCAACGATTTTTGCCGTTGTTGGCAGTCGACCGGCTTTCAGTACGTTAGCTAAATCCTTGGTGTCTTCGATGGTGAAGTTACCGGTAATCTGAGAGACTCCGCCGCTAATTTCACTTTGGATAGTAGGAGCGGAGTATACGACACCATCAAGCACGATGGCAATGGCTTTTTTATTGTTGGGGTCAGCAACTGCCGCCGCCGAGATTCTCCGCCACTCGCGTGCACCTTCGCTGTTCATATACATGGTTACCATCGGACTATTCGACTGCGGGTCGAAATCGTCTTTGGCATCGGTAATCACGTTGCCGGCCAATACGGGGCCAGCGTCTACACCTGTCGGTTTTATCGCATAAAGCTCCAGCTGCTCGGGGGTACGCGGACTTGGTTTCACCCCCCATAGTAATTTCACATTGGCCGGGATGATTTGGTTTACCGCAGGGTCAGCAAGGAAATCGTTTACCTTGGCGGTGTCGCGCAACTGCGCATAACCTACGATAGGGCCAGGCGCCAGCATGGGCTGGTTGTTGGGGCCGAGACCCGTTGCCGGTCTCAATACATTGAACAATGGGTTTTGCAGGGCCAGTTGACTTTCTGATGAGTCGGAGGCAGTGGAATCCTGCCCGGCACCAAGTGCCGCCAGTAAGCCCGCGTCGGTACTGTCTGCAGCGGCACTATCGGTTGTTGCTGCAGTCGTTTCTTTTTTCGCCTCGCGCACCGTGGAAGCCAGCGCACTGTTTACATTTTCCAACATGGGGTATATTTCCATGTTGTCATACGTTTCCCAGAATTCGAGCTTTGCCGAGCCCTGAAGCAGCTTGCGCACCCGGTCTTCGTCATTTACGCCCGGCAACTCAATGAGTATCCGGTTGGTGCCCTGTTGCAGTTGGATGTTGGGCGATGCAACACCGAATTTGTCAATCCGTGTGCGGAGCACTTTAAACGAATTATCGATGGCATTGGTAGATTCACGTTGCAGGAAGCTGGCTACCTGCGCATTGCTGCTGTTGGCGTTAACGTAAGCTGCGTTGTCTTTGGTAGCGAAGAAACTGGCCAACGATACATTTGGGCTTAGTTTTTGAAACTCATCGACAAACAGGCTTACGTAGTTATTCTGGCTAGTCCGGCTCTGTACCGCGGCGTTTTCCAGGGCCTTATTGAAGTTTTCATCCTTCGGGTTGTTGGCAAGATTGCGGACCAATTCCTGCAACGATACTTCCATCGTTACGTTCATGCCCCCTTTTAAGTCCAAGCCTAAGGCAATTTCCTGCCCTTTGGCTTCCCGGTATGTATACTTTGCGATGCCCAAATTATATACCACTTCGCCGGCCATAGAGTCCAGATACGCTTTCTCTTTCGCCATGTCACCCTGGGCATACGCTACGGCATCCCGTTCCACCTTGCGGGTTACGAATGTGAATGATAGGGAATAGAGGCACGCAATGGTGACCACTACTACCAAAAATTTAATCAACCCTGTACCTTGCATTTTCTTTCGTTAGCTAGTATTAATCTATTCTATTTTTAACAAAATTTAGTTAAGACGGCAAAGGTATAAAATTTTTGTCTAAAGCATACCGTATTTTGGTGTTTAATAAACGTCTCAATCCATCTTTTGGCAGACTATTTGCTGAAACATCGGTGGGTTTACCAGAAAACCTGCTCAAGTATTGACGAAACAAAAAAACAATAACGCGATGAAAAAAGTATTTCTGCCTTTATTAGTTATTTCAATCCTGATGTTAACCGCACACGAGTCCAATGCACAGGCGCGCTACCGTACGGCGCTGGGGATTGGAATAGATCTGGGCGATGGACCAACACTTGTAGGGCCGCAGATTAAGCATTTCTTTGACGGCACCAATGCCGGAAATGCGCAGGTATTGTTTGGCGATGATGTGACGGTTTTAGGTGTAGATTACTCCTACAACCAGGCCATCAGCGGAGCGAACGGATTGACGTGGTATGTGGGTGTAGGGCCGCAGCTGGCGTTTATTGACCGTGGACGTTGGTGGTTTGGTGATGACGATTGGGATGGTAACGAAACGTTTTTCGCCCTTCGCCCCGCAGCTGGACTGGAATTTAAAATCCCATCGGCGCCCTTGGCGTTTCATTTCGACTGGAAACCATGGTGGAACTTGAGTAACAACAGCCATTTCGAACCTGCACGTTTCACTTTGGGTTTTAAGTTTACCTTGAAATAAGGGAATAATACACGTTGGAATGATGAAAAGGAAAGTACTCGTGTTGATCGTGGCGACGGTAGCAGCTACGCAGCTATTTGCGCAAAAACGCGTTTCTCCCGGTATTCGGGCGGGGGTCAACATAGCCACCCTGAGCAACATTAACGCTGACTTCAAGACCGACTTCTATGCGGGAGGTATACTTAGCCTTAATCTGGGGCAACGGTATACACTGCAACCCGAGTTGATTTACACGCGGCAGGGGGCAAATAATGTAACCTTTACCGAGGGTGAAAACGATGAATCTATATGGGAGGATGATGTTACGATTCAGTACCTTTCATTGGGAGTAATCAACAAATTCTATTTCGTGGATGGCTTTCATGGGCTGATCGGCCCGTCGCTCGACATGAAAATCGGCAAGAATTTTCCGCGGTTCGATTTCGATGACGACGATTATGGCGGCGTGGATCTGGGGCTTTCACTTGGATTAGGGTATACACTACCCATCGGGCTCACGGTGGAGGGCCGGTTTAAAACCGGGATGCTGGATGCATTCAATAACGACTATTTTCTGGGGTTGTTCGACGATCCCGACGACATTTCGCTCAACCGCGTCTTTCAGCTTGGGTTAAGCTATTCATTTTAATGCCTTTTTGGTCGTATTCATTCGGATAGCCCCCATTGCAAGTGGCAACGGCCTATTGCTTAGGCGTTATCATAATGTGTGCTTTGTAGGAGCCTTCATCCATCAGCCATGGCATCCCGGGTGCTGCGGGCTTGTTGGAAAGGCCCAAATCGGCTGCCATTGCGTACGGCACGTAAATCACATAGCGTCGTTTCGCACCGTTTATTTCGCCCGTTTGGGGATTAAGGCCTGCACGGTCGCCGGAATACCCATACAGGGTAGACGGCCCCTGAGGCATATGTAGCTTGCCGGCGCGTATTTCCGCCTCGCGGATGGAATCGCGTTCAGCGGCTTTGCCTTGTTCGGTGAGCTCCCGCCCCCGGGCCATGAACGGATCAAGGCTTTTCGGGTAGGCGAAAGCCTGTAGTGTACTGCCATCCTGCCGCATATCGGGTGCCAGGCATACAAAGTCGTTGGTCCCCTCACGCAGGGTAACGAAATCGCCGCTGGCCGAATAACCGTAAACGGCGGCATCTGCTTGTTTTTCTTCGGGAGCGGCCATGACCGCAATCTTAATCAGGACATCCGCAGGCAGTGATTGCGCCGTTTGTTGGGCAGCGGCGGAAAACCCAAGCAGCGTTAGTGAGGAAAAAATAATTGTTTTCATGCCTCTATTATTTTGTTCGTAATGATCGACAGTGCATATTTGGTGCCCCATACGAAGGTAGGGATTTTTATTTTGTTTATGAATCCAGACATCCGGAACGCCGTTCTTTTATTTGTAGAAGACATAAAAAATAAGTAAATTTGCCCGGCAAATAACAACCCCATAGAGATATTTGCCATGCAATTAGACCCCGAAAAATTCGTAGCTGAAGGCCTCACCTACGACGATGTGCTGTTAATTCCTGCCTATTCTGAAGTGTTACCACGCGAAGTGGACACCTCCACCTACTTGACCCGCAATACGCGACTGAATATTCCGTTGGTATCTGCGGCGATGGATACGGTTACGGGTGCTGATTTGGCTATTGCCATTGCGCAGGCCGGTGGGTTGGGGATGCTGCATAAAAATATGACCATTGCTGATCAGGCCGCTGAAGTACGCAAGGTGAAACGATCGGAAAGTGGGATGATACAGGACCCCGTGACACTCGGTGAGTCGGCAACGGTAGGTGATGCATTCCAGATTATGAAGGATCACCGGATCGGCGGCATTCCAATTGTTGATGACAACGGTAAATTGGTAGGTATCGTAACCAATCGTGACCTCCGTTTCCAGAAGGATATGAAACGTCCCATCGTTGAGATGATGACCAAAGAGGGGTTGGTCGTGGCACCCATCGGTACGGATTTGCTCAAAGCCGAAAACATCTTACAAAACCATAAAATTGAGAAACTGCCGGTTGTGGACGATAACCACGTCCTGGTTGGATTGATTACCTTCAAGGATATCCAAAAGTACCGTCATTTTCCCAATGCGGCAAAAGACAGTCATGGCAGGCTGCTTGTTGGCGCGGCGGTTGGCGTAACCGGCGATACCATGGAGCGCGTGGCAGCATTGGTCAAAGCGGGTGTGGATGTGGTGACCATCGACACGGCGCACGGGCATTCAAAGGGAGTCATTGAAAAACTGAAAGAAGTAAAAGCGGCATTTCCTGACCTGGAGGTTATTGTGGGGAACATTGCTACCGCCGAGGCGGCTATTGCACTGGCTGATGCCGGCGCTGACGCTGTAAAAGTGGGCATCGGACCGGGGTCCATCTGTACTACGCGCATCATCGCTGGGGTAGGGGTTCCGCAGCTTTACGCCGTATATGAAGTGGCGCGCGCCCTTCGCGACCGGGGGGTGCCCGTTATCGCCGATGGTGGCATTAAGCAAACCGGCGACATCGCTAAGGCGATTGCCGCGGGCGCAGATACGGTGATGGCCGGATCACTCTTTGCCGGGGTGGAAGAGGCTCCCGGTGAAACCATCATCTACGAAGGACGGAAATTCAAATCATATCGCGGCATGGGGTCTGTCGAGGCGATGGAGAAAGGATCTAAGGACCGCTATTTTCAGGACGTCGAAGACGATATCAAGAAATTAGTTCCCGAAGGTATTGTGGGGCGTGTAGCGTTTAAGGGCACGCTGGCCGAAGTGGTTTATCAGTATGTAGGCGGTCTCCGTGCCAGTATGGGGTATTGCGGTGCACCGACGATCAAAGCACTGCAAGGTGCCCGTTTTGTCAAAATTACCGGCGCCGGATTGCGTGAGAGCCATCCACATAATATCGCGATTACCAAAGAGGCTCCGAATTACCACAGCAGGCCGTAACCTGCTAATGAAATTCACCCATAATCCGGTGGATAATCGCCATACCCTCGTCGATAGCCGATGGCTCCATAATCAGTGCCGGCCTAAACCGTATGGAACGATCGCCGCATCCAAGAAAGAGGGCGCCTTTTGCCAGTCCCTTTTCCAGGAATTTGTTACGGGAGGCAGCGTCAGGCAGATCGAAGGCGCATAGCAAACCGCTGCCCCGCACATTGGATATGGCAGGGTAGGCGGCCGCCAGTTCGTGTAAACGTGCTTGCAAATGCACACCCGTCTTCGTCACCTGTGCAAGTAACCGGTCTTCTTCGATAATTTCAAGAATTTTGGTGGCGCGTACCATATCCACCAAACTGCCGCCCCATGTGGAGTTAATCCGCGACGGTACGTGGAAGGCGTTGGTGTCAATTTCGTCTACCCGAGGGCCGGCCAGGATGCCGCAAACCTGCATTTTCTTCCCGAATGCAATGATGTCTGGTCGCGCACGTTCTCCGAAGTGTTCGTGACACCAGAACGTGCCGGTGAGGCCTACGCCGGTTTGCACCTCGTCATAAACGAGCAATGCTTCGTTTTCGTCGGCCAGAACACGCAGTTGCTCCATGAATTCCCGACGGTAATGGTTGTCACCGCCCTCAGCCTGGATAGGCTCTATAATGATGGCGCATATCTCGTCCCTGTTGTCGGCGAATGCCTGCTTTATTTGCCCGATAGCCTGTTGTTCGCGTTCAAGCGTTGCTGCGAGGTTGTCGGCGGTTTCCGGAAAAGCCCGCATCGGGCTACTTATGCGGGGCCAGTCGAACTTAGCAAACCACTTCGTCTTGTCGGGTTGGGTGTTGGTAAGGCTTAACGTATAGCCGGATCGCCCGTGAAATGCGCGTTCGAAGTGGAGTACTTTGGTGCCCTTTTCTGTGGTATACCCTTTCCGGAAGTTCTGCTGCACCTTCCAGTCCATCGCTACTTTCAGCGCATTTTCGACGGCCAATGCGCCGCCGGAAACAAAAAAAGCATGGGGTAGGTAATCAGGTATGGCGATTCTTCCGAAGGTCTTGACAAACTGTGCATATTCTACCGTGTACACATCCGAATTGGACGGATTGGTTACCGCTGCGCGAAGGAGACTATCGGTAAACGCCGCATCATTTATCATTTTAGGATGGTTGTATCCCAGCGGAACGGACGCAAAACACGTGAAAAAATCAAGGAGTTCACGCCCATGTTTTGAATCGTAAATGGTCACACCGTGACTGCGTTCCATATCGAAGGTCATGTCATATCCATCGGCAAGAATATAGTTGGCTAAGGTATTGTGTACTTCCTCTGGTCTTACAGCGATTTGATACATCATAAAATGGGTTGGTTATGCCCAAACTTAGCTAAAGTTGCGTTAAAATGCAATCTTTTTAAGCGCTATTTGCGTGTTTTTGCTGCTTTTGTCGGTTTAAACGCGTTAAACCTGTTTTTTAAAACAGTTGTTCGTGGAGACCAAGAATCCCGGTTAATCCGCCGGTGTGAATGACCAGGATACGTGCCCCGGCGTTGAAGTAATCGCGCTTGGCGAGGTCAAATACACCGTAAAGCAACTTGCCTGTATATACCGGCTCGATGAGAATGCCTGTTTGTGCTGTAAACTGCCTGATAAATGTATTAAGCGCAGGCGTTGTTTTGGCATATCCGCCAAAGTGGTAGCCCGTATGGATTGTCAACCGGTCCAGCTGTGCCCCTGGGTATAGTTTACGCACGGCGTCCGCAATAAAATCACCGCCAGCCAATACCGGCACACCGTGCACCTGGATATCCAGTTCCCGGCCTGCGCAGCCTTGGTGTAATCCGGCAATGGTAGTGCCCGTGCCGCAGGCGCAGAAAATATGGTCGTAGGTATGCGGCAATTCATCGACGATTTCGGCACACCCTTGCGCGCCTTCAATGCTATAGCCACCCTCATCCACAAAATACGCCTGTGGGTCCGTTGCGGCGTATTGCTCATAGCGCAACGGCTTATTCCGGTAGCTTGCACGATCTACGAATTGCAGCGCCATGCCGTATAACTTGCATAGCGAGAGGATGGGGTTGGACACGGCCTCCCCACGTACGAATCCCGTTGTTTTAAATCCGAATGTGGCCCCGGCGCATGCCGTTGCCAGCAGGTGGTTTGACCAGGCGCCGCCGAACGTTACAAGGTGTGTCTTTCCGGCATGGCGTGCCGATTGGAGTATGTATTTAAGCTTACGCCATTTATTACCCGAAATGAAGGGATGTATTTTATCGTCGCGTTTGATGTGGACGGTGAGTGATTTCTCGTTGAACAGCGGGAAATTAAGGGGTTCCGTGGGGCTATGGATATCAAAAGGTATCATCGGACGCGCAAACTTAGCAAAAAAGCTTCAGGTAGGGGTTGCTTTTTTTTTTATGTTTGCGCCATGGCAGACCACGTAGTATTGGAAGAGTCGGACGAGCAGGATTTATATGAACATCTGCGCATTGTAGTGGATAAAGGGCAGGCGCTGCTGCGCGTCGACAAGTTCCTGATGAACCGGGTGGAGAACGCTTCGCGCAATCGAATCCAACACGCCATCACCGCGGGTACGGTATTGGTAAACGGGCGGCCTATCAAGGCCAGCTATAAAGTAAAACCCCAGGATACCATTTCGGTGGTTTTGCCACATCCACCGCGCGATAGGGAAATCTACCCTGAAAACATCCCGCTGGACATCCCGTATGAAGATGATGATTTGCTCATTGTCAACAAACCGGCGGGCATGGTGGTCCATCCGGGATACAATAACTATACCGGTACACTGGTCAATGCGCTGGCTTACCATTTCGCCAGTCTGCCGGAACTGCCGGGCAATGATGGCCGGCCCGGGCTGGTGCACCGCATTGACAAGGATACGAGTGGATTATTGGTTATCGGCAAGAATGAATGGGCGTTGACCTACCTGGCCAAGCAGTTTTTCGACCATAGCATATCGCGCAAATACATCGCGTTGGTCTGGGGCGATATTGCCGATGGGGGGACCATCACGGGTTATATCGGCCGGAGTGCGAAAGATCGGAAAGTGATGGCCGTATATGACGATGAGGAAAGAGGGAAGTGGTCGGTGACGCATTACCGCGTATTGGAGCGGATGGGCTATGTTACGCTCATCGAATGTCAGTTGGAAACCGGTCGTACCCATCAGATTCGGGCCCACCTGCAATCCATCGGGCACCCGCTCTTCAATGATGCGACATACGGCGGAGACCGGATACTGAAAGGTACGGTATTCAGCAAATACAAACAGTTCGTAGAAAATTGTTTTGCCTTGTTGTCACGGCAGGCACTTCATGCCCAAAGTCTTGGATTCGTACACCCCACTACGCGGGAAACCATGGCGTTCCACACGCCACTGCCGGATGATTTCCGTTTGTGCCTGGAAAAATGGCGTGTATACGTCACTCTTCAGGAACCACAATAAACGGCACAAGAGTTGCTCTGTGGGAAACCATACTATTGTTATAACGTCATATAAGTTGAGTGAATGCCGGTACATTTTATAGATTTCAATACGAAGTTAATTCCCGAACAGGAAACAATCCTAACAGCCGACAACAGGGCGTTCCGCTACGGCGATGGCCTGTTTGAAACGATGCGTTGGATGGATGGCGATCTCCGGTTTTTGGATCGCCACGTGGCGCGGCTCCAGGAGGGGATGCGTATGCTTAAGCTTGAGCAGACCGAGCGATTCGATGCAGGCTTCATCCGTTCCCGCGCCGCTGAGCTTATCAAGCGCAATGGATTGGATAACCAGCACGTGCGCGTCCGGCTGCAGGTTTACCGCAGTGGAGGTGGCCTATACAGTCCACAGCAAAACAACGCGTGTTACATCATGGAGGTATCAAGGCTTGACCCGGACGATGTGAAACACCGGAAAATCGGGCTAATCGTTGATGTGTATGACGAATTTAAGAAGCCGTATAGTGAGCTCTCCAAATTGAAGTCGTCCAATGCACTGGTTTATGTCATGGCCGGACTGTATCGTACCCGGAACGGGCTGGACGATGTGCTGTTGTTAAACCAGGAGGGGTTCCTTTGCGAGTCACTCAGTTCGAATGTGTTTATCTGGTATGACAATAAACTATATACACCTGCCATCAGCGAGGGCTGTATCGATGGGGTTATGCGTAGGATAATCATCGATTTGGCAGTGGATAGTGGGATGGAGGTCATTGAGGCACAGATAAGCCCAAATATTTTAAGAGAAGCGGACGAGATTTTTCATACCAACGCCATACATGGGGTCCAATGGGTAATGGGGTATAAACAGAAGCGTTATTTTAACCGTATCTCACGTATGCTGCAAGAACGATTGGCCCTGGTTAATTGCTGACTTCCGCGAAGCCGACCAGTTCATCCCACGTGGTGCCCGGCCGTCGGTTATAGACCAAGACTTGATAGGTGTTGTTCGTTTCAAAGTGATTACCGCTGGAAAACGACGTGTCCACCTCGCCAGACGCATTGACATGCACATATGCGTAGTCATACAGGCCTTGTTTAAGTAACAGGGAGCATTTCCATGTTTTCGTCGCGCCGTCGTATGTCATCTTGTTAGCCTCGGCGCGGATGTAGTTATTGAAAGCGCCCACCACATATACGGCACCATCGGTGGTCGCCTCATCTACCAGCGAAAACGTCACCCATACGTAGTCCGATTCCGTGTCTGCATCGGCCTTGTCTTGATTCCGTATGAAAAAGTTTCCGTTTTCATCGAAAGTGGATGCATACGATGCATCCCGATAGTTCTCATCGGCAACGAGGTTTACGTGAGCAGCACTATCCAGCTGGATGCTGGCCACCCGTTCGGAAGCCAAACGCAGACTGCGCAGATCGAAATACCGAAATTCATTGCCGCCACCGAAATCAAGCGTTTTGTTATCGTTATAGGTCAACTTGTTGTCGCTCACGAAGTGCGGTATCATCAGCCACTCCCCAACGTCTGGGCGCTGGTTTTGCATCACCAGGATACGGACGTCCTGATAGGGGTTGTTCACCGTAAGTCCGCCCGTATTGACCTCAAGGTTTATCTTCTGGTTGCTGTTTCGCTTGGCTACGTTGACCGTTGGAACGAGCTGATGAGCGACCATCATCAACGGTGCCAGTACGTAGAAACGCCTGGTGATGATCAAACGGCTTTTATCGGCATCTTCATACACCTTCAGCAGGTAATTGCCGGCCAATTTGGGTTTGATGTTTCGGGTAGGGAAGTCGATACGGTAATGCGTATAAGGTTGGAGGGTAGTTACCGATGGGGCATAGTTGACAATACGCTCCTCGTTAAACCCGTCGGCATATTCCAACGGTGAGAGCCGGCTGGGTTTCCAGTCGGCATCGCAATGTTCCATGCTGAGGTAAAAATTACGAACATCACCCCGGAGGTCATCAAAAGCAAGCGTCAGTTGTTCATCGCTGTGCAGCTCAATAACAGGCAATGCGTTTTCCTGGTCTACCGGATAGAACTGGACTGATTTGATCGTTGCCAGGTAGTTGAAATTGTCGTAAACCAAGTCCTGTTGCGGAGTTCGTTCGCGACCGGCTCGTTTCTTTTTCGGCTTTTGCGCCATCAATCCCGAGCAGATAAAGAGTAATACAACTACTATTGGCAATTTCTTCATGTTATGCTAACCCTCCATGGTCATGATTTCGTCGGCCAATTTTTCCCATTGTGTTTGGTTTTCTGCCAATTCTTGTTTCAGGGTGTCATAGCGACGCGAGGCTTCTTCCAACTTCGATTGGTCTGCGTACGTAGCTTCGTCCGCCATTAACAATTCGGTTGTTTTGATAGCTTCTTCCAATTTTCCGATACGTTGTTCGATTGTCTCCAGTTCCTTATGAAGTTTTTTTGTCTCCTGCTCCTTTGGCGCTACTTTTTTTGGTGCTACCTGCTTTGCTGCAGGTTTCGCCGGTTTGGCATCGTTTGTTTTCGACGAGCCGGTCACCATCCGTTTAGCCTGCCATTCCTCGTATTCCTGATAGGTGCCCGGATATTCTTTTATTTTCCGGTCTTCGATGTACCAGATTTTATTAGCCACATTGTCCAGGAGATAACGGTCGTGCGATACGACGATGAAGGTGCCTTCAAATTGTTTGAGTGCCTGGATAAGGATATTGACCGATTGGATATCCAAATGGTTTGTAGGTTCATCCAGCACAAGGAAGTTTGCATCTGCAGTAAGGGCCTTTGCCAGGGCAACCCGTGATTTTTCGCCGCCGGATAACACCCGTATTTTTTTAAAGGCATCGTCGCCGGTGAAGAGAAAACAGCCCAGTATAGCCCGTAGTTCCGTTTCGGTGTGTTTAGGCGCGAAAAGTTGTAGTTCCTGCAGGATTTCGTTGTCCAGATGCAGCGCCTCTAACTGGTGCTGCGCAAAAAATGTCTGGGTTACGTTGTGGCCAGATTCCGATTTTCCGGTAAAATCCCGGTCTGCATTGGCCACGATACGCAGCAGGGTAGACTTTCCCTTTCCGTTGGCGCCGATGAGCGCTATTTTATCGCCTTTTTCAATAATAGCATCTGCGCCCTCAAGGATAGGAATGCCCGGGTACGACTTGCTGATATTTTCTAACCGTACAACGTGCCTGCCCGATTGTTTGCTGAATTTAAAGCGGAAGTTGACACTAGGGTTATAGTCATCCACATCATCCACTTTCTCCATACGTTCCAACGCTTTGATGCGCGATTGCACCATCTTTGCCTTGCTTGCTTTTGCACGGAACCGCTCAATGAGCCGTTCTTCCTGTTTAATCTTTGCTTGCTGATTTTTGTATTGGTTCCCCTGAATTTCCTCGCGGAGTGCCTTTTCCTCCAGGTAGAACGAATAATTTCCTGCGTACTGGATGAGCTTCCCGCGTTTGGATTCCACGACGGTATTCACTACCCGGTCGAGGAAATAACGGTCGTGCGAAACGATAACAATCGATCCTTCAAATGCCTGTAAATAACCCTCCAGCCATTTGATAGATGGCAAGTCCAGGTGGTTGGTCGGCTCGTCGAGCAGTAATATATCGGGCGCCTGCAGCAATATGCGGGCGAGCATCACACGCATCCGCCATCCTCCGGAAAACTCGGAAAGTGTACGTTGTTGATCGCTATCGCTAAACCCCAGGCCAGCAAGGATTTCGTGGGCCCGGTACTCGATAGTGTAGCCGTCCAGCGCCTCCAGTTCCGTCTGTTTGTTACTCAGTTTTTGAATGGTCTCATCCGAGTAATCCGTTTCCAGTTTTTTTAGTAGTTCTTCTATTTCCACAAACAGCTGGTTTTGCCGCTCAAAGGCCTCCATAGCTACGTGTAAGATGTTTTTGTCAGACTGGTAGGAAAGCAAATCCTGGTTCAGGTAACCAATTTTAATATCCTTGGCCATCGATATGGTACCGGCGGTGGGCGTATAATCGCCCACAATCAACTTCAGTAGCGTAGTTTTTCCAGTTCCATTGGCGCCGATAAGGCCGGTCTTGTCGCCCGGCTTGATGTGCCAGTTGGCATCGTCGTACAGTGCACGCGCACCTATTTCAAACGTGAGGTTATTTATTGCAATCATTCCAGGTGCAAAAGTACGTTTTTTTCACGCAATCGTAAATCAATCCCTACCTTTGTGGCCATGTATAAACTGATAAAACCACTGCTGTTTTCGATGAATCCTGAAACTGCCCATCATACGGTATCGGGGGGACTGAAGTCGTTATGCAGGTTGTGGGGCGGCAGGCAGTTGCTGCGGGCTGTTTATAGCCACGAGCACCCAAGTCTAGCGCGTGACGTGTTCGGCCTCAAGTTCAGGAACCCGATCGGCTTGGCTGCAGGGTTCGATAAAAATGCCGAATACGTAGAAGAAATGGCCGCACTGGGGTTTGGCTTTATAGAAATCGGTACGGTGACACCACGGCCTCAACCAGGGAATGAACGACCGCGCTTATTCCGCCTGGTTGATGACCGGGCATTGATTAACCGGATGGGTTTCAACAACCAGGGGGTTGATGTGGCGGCGATGCGGCTAAGCCAACTCAAAAACAGACGAAACCTCATCATTGGTGGTAATATCGGTAAAAATAAACTGACACCCAATGAGGAGGCCGTAAATGACTACATCACTTGTTTCGATGCGTTGTTTGATGTGGTAGATTATTTTGTGGTTAACGTGAGTTCGCCCAATACGCCCGGTCTCCGTGCATTGCAGGAGAAAGGACCACTTACGCATATCTTAAATACCTTGCAGCAACGTAACCGTAAAGGCGAGGTGTCCCGACCTATCCTATTGAAAATTGCACCGGATCTTACCGATGATCAACTCGATGATATTGTCGAAATCGTCCGGGAAACGGGCATCGCGGGTGTAATTGCTACCAATACTACAATCGCCCGCGAAGGACTGCGGAGTGGCGATAGCCTCACGTCCGAAACAGGAGGGGTGAGCGGTAAGCCACTGACCGAACGGGCTACCGAAGTGATTCGTTACCTGGCTACGAAATCCGGCGGGGCATTTCCCATTATCGGGGTGGGGGGGATACATACGCCGGAAGATGCGGTCGAAAAGCTTGCGGCAGGGGCAACGCTTATCCAGCTTTATACCGGTTTTATCTATGAAGGACCTGATTTGGTAAAACGGATATGCAAAAAGTTGGTCGTTAACGGATAGCAAAAATCGGATTAACTAAAAAACCCTCCGGTCTTACTGATCCGGAGGGTTTTTTAGTTAAGTGTGATTGCCAGCAATCACTTATTGCAACGCATCGATGCGGGCTTGTAGCTCTGCAATTTTATCGTCGTCCTCTTTGATTTCGTAATATTTCTTGAGGTTGGTCAACGCCAGATAAGAAGATCCATCCAATTCGACTGCTTTTTCCAGGTAGGGCAATGCGCTGTCAAAGATATCGTACGCTTTCTTAATCTCTGCGTCGTATTCAGCCTGTTGCAGACTGGCGTTATTGGTCTTGTTGAAATGGTCTATTCCCTTATTCAAAATCAAGCCACCCAGGTTGATATTCGCATCAAGGTAATCCGGATTGACGTCCAATGCCTTCCGGTAAGCCGCCTCGGCTTTTTCCAGGTCGTCTAATGCGCTATATGCTATACCGAGGTAATAATGGAGGTTTTCGTTTTCAGGATCTTTTTCCACCTGCGCGGTGATGGTATTGATGATTTTCTCCTCATTACCGGACATGAGGTTCAATTCGATGTTCTGTGTAGCCAATTCACCGTCGTCCGGGTACTTATTGGCACCTATTTCCGCATATTTGATGGCATTGGTCGTATCACCCTGCATCAGGTATAGGCGCGACACGTCCAGTATGATCTGCTTGTTATTTGAGAAGCTGTCTATTGGAACGAGCTCCACGTATTTTGACAACGCTTTTTCGTAATCTTGCGAATTGATAGCCGCCAATCCCGAATAGTACAATAGGGTAGTATCCTGAGGCAGGTACTTCAGTCCATTGTCAAACGCCGTATAAGCCGCGCCGAAATCCTGGCTATCCCATGCTTTCACACCTTTGTTCAATTCGTATTGCGCGAGAATGGAATTGAGAATATTCAGGTTTTGCTCATTTTCATTTTCTTCATCGAGGCTAACAGCCTTTTCCCGTGCTTCAGCAGCTGTTTGGATGTATTGTTCTCCGGTGTCCGTAGAATCCAACAGGGCGAGATCCGCATTCACCAACGCGTAATACGTCCAGGTTTCAGCCAAATCTTTTGTTTTCTCATGTTCTATAGCTTTTTCCAGGGCCTCTTTGGCCGTTGCCAAATCCGCCGCACCCAATTCGGCACTTCCGATGGATTTGACCTCATTAAATTTGTCGTAACTGGCTTTCGCTTTACGTAAATTGCTGTTTTGGGAGAAGGCAGCCGATGAGGTAAGGACCAACATGCCTAATAAAATCGATTTCACGTTCATGATTCTAGTTTATTGTGAGTTGATTTAATATGTTATTTACTCGTTCTTGTTGGATAATGTCGCCCGATTGCTCGTAGAGTACCGCAAGCGACTTTAGCGTATTTACTTCAGAAGGTTGGATTTGATTGGCTCTCAAGAGGTGTTCCTCAGCTTTGCGCTGCCCTTCCTGATTATTCGTATCGGCAACGTATTCCTTGAGATATAATAATCCCAACTCCAGATTCCCTTCAAAATTATTGGCGTCGAGGCTGATTACCTTTTCATAATACGCTTTGGCTGCCTTATTGTTACCCTCCATTTCGTTAGCATAGCCGGCAATATAGTTCAAATTCACGTTTTCCGGTTCGTGGGCAATCGCTTCATCAACCAACGGGACGATCGCCGCATAGGCATCGTTTGCCATGTAGGCGTTAATCAGCGTAAAGAGTATTTCCTTGCTCTCCGGGAATTGCTGCCGTCCGGTAAGCAAGGTGTTCAGCATTTCCCGATTATTCCCCCTTTTCCGGTATAATTCGGCCAATGCAAGTATATAGGTTGGCGATGACGTTTCTGATTGGGCCGTAAAAGCCTTGTACCTATTAATCGCATCATCGTCATTCCCTAGTTTGGAACTCAATACGGCGAGGTTGTGTTTCACATCGATGGTTCTTCCGCTAATTGAGTCAACCATTTTGTATTGATGAAACGCTTCTTCATAATTTGCATTAACGACCGCACGGTTGGCTTTGATGAGGTACGCTTTGGCCAACGATCGTTTTATGTAGTCAACCTGCGGCTCGTATTCGAAATCCACCGATTTATTGGTCAGCCGTTTCAGTGACCATAACGCAATATCATTGGGATCTGACGTATACTTCTGCGTACGGTTTGAATCGACTACCGCCAGGGTACTATATACGAGTCCATGGAGCAGGAGATTCCTGAAATTTGTTGAGTCCCTTTTTGTCTTGAAGGCCGCATCGGCAAACTTTCTGGCAGCTTCCAGGTGTTTGAAATCCTGAGACTGCATATAGCGGGCAAAGTTATTGTTGCCCTCTTTAAGGTTCGACTGGGCAAGCGCGGGCGACATGCCAACCACCAGTAGGATAACAAGCGCTGTTATAACCTGCACACTCCGCTTATTCATCGTCGGAAGGAAACGCTTCATCTGTCGTTGTATGGTCGTTTTCAACGGTGTTTTCACTGTTTTCCTGGTTTTCGCCTTCTTCAATAAACTCATCCTCTTCATGTTCCACCTTGGTAATCGATGCAATCTCGTCATCGCCTTTAAGGCTGATCAAACGAACGCCCTGAGTGGCTCTACCCATTACCCGCAACTCACTGGCGGCAATCCGGATAACGATGCCGGATTTGTTGATGATCATCAGATCATCGTTGTCAGTCACATCTTTGATAGCCACCAACTTGCCGGTCTTATCGGTCACGTTGATGGTTTTCACACCTTTCCCACCGCGATTGGTTACGCGGTAATCTTCAATGTCCGTTCGTTTGCCGTAGCCTTTTTCGGATACGACCAGTACGGTGGTCTCGTAATTATTAACACTAATCATGCCAACTACCTCGTCGTTCGGGCCGGCAAGGGAAATCCCTCGTACACCCGTGGCGGTGCGTCCCATCGGGCGGACGGTCGATTCGTTGAACCGGATTGCTCTTCCCGATTTCAGCGCCATTACGATCTCGCTGCTTCCATCCGTGAGGCACGCTTCGAGCAGTTGGTCGCCTTCGTTGATGTTGATGGCATTGATGCCATTGGCCCGCGGTCGTGAGTACGCTTCCAGCGATGTCTTTTTGATGGTGCCGCGCTTCGTACACATGATGATGAAATTGTTCTCAAGATACTCCTGATCCTTGAGGTTTTTCACCTTGATGTAGGCTTTGATTTTTTCCTCTTTCGGGATATTGATGATATTCTGTATTGCCCGACCACGTGACGTACGGGTGCCCTCGGGGATTTCGAACGCCCGTAGCCAGAAGCAGCGCCCCGCTTCGGTAAAGAACAACATGTAGTTGTGGGCCGATGCGGTGATGATATGTTCGGTAAAGTCCTCCTCGCGGGTATTACTGCCCTTCGCGCCCTTTCCACCGCGTCCCTGCCGCCTGTATTCGGTCAGCGGCGTCCGTTTTACGTAGCTTTCGTGAGAGATTGTGATCACGATCTCCTCGTCTTCGATGAAGTCTTCCATGCGCATATCCTCGGCAGAATGCACGATGGTGGATCGGCGTTCATCGCCGTACTTGTCTTTAATCTCGCGCAGTTCGTCTTTGATGATGCCCATGCGGAGCCCTTCGTCTTCGAGTACCGATTTCAAATATTCGATAGTTTTCATCAATTCGGCATATTCCTCTTTGATCTTATCGCGTTCCAGTCCGGTTAGCCGCCGCAACGTCATATCGAGGATAGCCCGTGCCTGGATATCAGATAGGCCAAATTTCTCCATCAAACCAACCCGGGCGTCATCGGGTGTTTCCGATGCCCGGATGAGTTTGATCACTTCATCAAGGTGGTCTAGTGCCACGAGCAGCCCTTCCAGAATATGTGCTCGCTTTTCCGCTTCAGCTAATTCGAATTTTGTACGCCGCACCACCACTTCATGCCGATGCTCCACAAAGTGGTAAATCATATCCTTCAGGTTCAGCATCATGGGTCTACCGTGAACCAAAGCGATATTATTTACACTGAATGAGGTTTGTAGCGCTGTGTGTTTATATAGATTGTTGAGGATGATGGAAGCGTTGCCATCACGTTTGATATCATATACAATCCGCATTCCGTGTCTGTCGGATTCGTCTCGTATTTCAGCAATCCCTTCCAGCTTCTTTTCGTTGACCAGATCAGCTGTACGCTTGATCATGTCAGATTTATTCACCTGATAAGGGATTTCGGTGACGATGATCTGTTCTCTTCCGTTTTTGGTGGTTTCAATCTCGGCTTTTGCCCGCATGACGATCCGGCCCCGGCCGGTTTGGAAGGCGTCCTGCACGCCGGCATAACCGTAAATAATGCCGCCCGTGGGAAAGTCCGGGGCCTTTACATGTTGCATCAACTCGCTGATCTCAATGTCGCGGTTATCAATGTAAGCGATAATGCCGTCTACCACTTCCGAGAGGTTGTGCGGTGGCATATTGGTCGCCATACCTACAGCGATACCGGAAGCACCATTCACCAGCAAATTAGGGATTCGTGTGGGGAGTACCGTCGGCTCTTCGATAGAATCATCGAAATTGAGTTGGTAATCGATGGTGTCCTTATTAATATCAGCGAGTAACTCCTCGGCTATTTTCTTCAACCGAGCCTCTGTGTAACGCATGGCTGCCGGCGGGTCCCCGTCTACCGATCCGTAGTTTCCCTGGCCATCAACCAATGGATAGCGCAGGCTCCATTCCTGAGCCATCCGCACCATGGTGTCGTAAACCGACGAGTCGCCGTGGGGGTGGTATTTACCCAGCACGTCGCCCACAATACGGGCAGATTTTTTGTAAGGTTTGCCACTTGTTACACCCAAATCGAGCATACCATACAGCACGCGTCGATGCACGGGCTTTAAACCGTCCCGCACATCGGGCAATGCGCGAGATACAATGACAGACATCGAATAGTCGATGTAAGCCGATTTCATTTGGTCTTCTATATTGATAGGGATGATCCGGTCGTTTGCCGGAACGAGGTTGTTGCCGTTTTCTGTTTCTTCAGCCATTATCTATTTACCAATCTTAAATCAATAGGCACAACAAGACCATGCATGTACATGCTTGTTGCGCATGCGAAATTACGAAACTTTTAGGTCATTCTATAATGTTTTTTGGCACTGGGCGTCCGTTTTGTAATTCGTCAGGAATCCTTAACTTTGCCACTCATTACATCTTCTTTTTTCACCATCCAAATCATTTAATTTTACAGGAGTTGATTATGGAAATACCTACGATTGCAGATTCGTCAAATGTTATTTATCAGTGGACCTACGATACGCTTGTCGGTTGGGGTGTGCCTGTGGCACAGGCAGACATCGTTAACCTTTTCGTTTTGCTGGGCGTACTCTTCATTGTCTTAAGCATTGTTTATTATGTACTCCGTAAATTTCTTGTCAACACCCTGGTCATCGTATCCAAGCGGTCGAAGACGAAATTTGACGACCACCTCGTACGCAATCGGGTGATGGCACAACTGGCACGGCTGGTGCCGCTACTTATATCCATTCAGTTCATCCCTATTATTTTTTCTGCCTTTCCCGACTGGATTTCCCCTGTTCGGAAATTCTTCGATATGGTCCTGGTCATCGTATGGGTAATGCTGTTCAGGGCCTTGTTCCGGTCGGTGCGCGATCATTTGCGTACGAAAAAAGGATTTGAAGATAAGCCGCTCGATAGTTACCTCCAAGTGATTAACATTTTTATGTTTTTCATTGCCGGCATTATCATATTTTCCATGTTAACCGGCCAGTCGCCATGGGCATTTCTGGGTGCCTTAGGTGCGGCATCGGCTATCCTGATGCTGGTCTTCAAAGACACTATTCTGGGTTTTGTGGCGAGTATACAGGTTTCTACTAATGATATGGTGCGCGTGGGCGACTGGATAGAAATGCCCAAGTATGGCGCAGACGGCGATGTTGTGGAAATTAATTTGAATACGGTGAAAGTTCAGAATTGGGATAAGACCATCACCACGGTGCCTACCTACTACCTTATTACCGATTCATTCAAGAATTGGCGAGGTATGCAAGATAGTGGTGGGCGCCGGATTAAGCGGTCCATTAATGTCAAAGTGTCGTCTGTACGATACCTAACCGCAGCGGAAATTGCAGAACTTCGGAAAATTCAGCTGTTAGCACCTTACATTGACAATCGGCAGGCCGAAATAGATAAATACAACGAAGAAACGAATGCTGACCGTTCGATGATGGTGAATGGGCGCAACATGACGAATGTTGGTTTATTCCGACAATATATAAATGCATATACCCGCAGTCACCCGCAAATACATAAAGACATGACGCTATTGGTGCGACAATTGCAACCGACGGAACATGGTTTACCCATCGAACTCTATATGTTTACCACCGATATACGGTGGGGGATGTATGAAGATATTATGTCAGATATCTTCGACCATCTGCTTGCTGCAATAAAATATTTTAAGTTGGAAGTGTTTGAAGCCCCAGCATCCGATGATGTGCGCAGTTTGCGGCTTTCGTCGCTGCCCGCCGATTCGCGGAACGAAGCCGAAAGGTAAGGTAGCACTTAGGAAACACGCCCGCGAGTTAACACATTATGGTCAGCTGCCTAATGACCATCAGCGAATCCGGGCATCGTTGACCACGCGCATGGCCTCATCGACCATGGTCTTAGCAACGTCGCGCATTTTTGTATTGCCATTAAAATCGGCGTCGAGCATTACCGCTTTGCTTTTTTCCTTGTAGTTAAACTGTAGGTAAAAGCGGGCTACCGGTTTCGTTTCGTCTGGTTCGCCGCTGGTCATGTCGTCCGGAAGGTTCCAGAAACCCAGCTGGGTTGCTTTTCCATGCAGGTACTGCACATCATCTTTACGCAGCCTTACGGTGTCTGTCACCAACGAGTCCTGTGTATTCACGAACTGATAAAGGCCGGTCTCTGAATCAAATTGATTGATGAGATCATCACCCTCGCCATATTTGAGCACAATTGATTCGAAATCCGCAAACCGGAATGGCGCGTTTTTGAACATTTGGCTGTAATAATAAAAGCAATACAGCAAAAAGGGAAAAACAATACAAACAGCAAGGAAAATTTTTTTGGTACGGTCGCTCATGACTTCAATTCAACTATGGCGGCAAAAGTACAGAAAAAAATCAGCTTCTGTCGACGCGATAGTCGCATGCGCTATTATAGCAGCCAGATACGTATAGCCTCCGCGCTGATATACCCCATAAGGATAACCACGGCGATGCCTAATACCGTAAGCCAGCGGGGATGCCGGTAATGGGTGCCCACAATGCGCTGTTTATGTGCGGCTATCAGCATGATGGTCAGCGCGAGGGGTAGGATAAGTCCATTTACCGCACCTGCAAGCACCAACACCGTTACCGGTTTTCCTACGATGGTGAAGATAAGCGTTGAGACCAGGATGAACGCAATGGTAAGCAGGCGTTCGTTTGCTAACAGGGCCGGATGGAGGCTTTTCAGGAAAGAGACGGAGGTGTAGGCTGCACCGATAACCGATGAGATGGCGGCACACCACAGGACAATGCCGAATAAAAAGTAGCCGATTTCGCCGGAGGCAATCCGGAATACGGCGCCGGCAGGATTTGCCGGATCGAGTGCAACACCATGAACCACCACGCCCAGTGCCGCCAGAAATAGGATGGTACGCATCACCGAGGCGAGCCCAATCGCCGAGACAGCACTCCGGCTGGCATTCCGCACATGTGCCAAGCCCCGGATATCGGCATCGATAAGCCGGTGGGCCCCGGCAAACGTAATGTATCCACCTACTGTACCGCCAACCAATGTCAATATCGCATTGAGGTCGATCTTGCGAGGCATCACCGTTTCCCGCAGTGCATGCCCCAGCGGGGGGGTGGATTTCCACATTACATACAGGGTCAGTGCAATCATGAGCACGCCCAGTACTTTTATCAGCCAGTCCATAGCGATAGCGGCTTCCCGCACACTGAAAATACCGATGGCGAGCAGGCAACTGACTGCCGCGCCGATGCGGGGGTCAAACCCGCTTAATATTTCAATGCCGAGCCCCGCACCGGCGATATTGCCGATATTGAACGCAAGGCCCCCAAAAACAATCAGGCCGGCAAGGATGTAGCCAAGTCCGGGGAAAACATCATTCGCAATGTCTTGCGCGCGTCGTTGCGCAACCACGATGATACGCCAAATGTTAACCTGGGTAATGATATCAAGGATAATCGTGGCGAGGATAACAAAGCCAAAGCTGGCCAGAAGTTGCTCCGTGAATACGGCTGTTTGGGTAAGAAAGCCGGGCCCGATTGCTGAAGTCGCCATCAGGAATGCGGCGGCAACTATCGAATTTCTTGTTGTCTGTTTATTCATCGGGTTATCGGTTGGATGGTAACGTTTACGCGCTGTAAATACGCCCGGATGGCCTTCGCGAGCGATAATGCGTGTGCACCATCACCATGGATGCATATTGTTTCTGCAGCAACGGATAAGGGAGCACCATCGGTGGCAATAGCTTGCTGATAAAGCACCAGGGAGGCGACCTGCTTTATTATCGTTGCCTCGTCATCGATAACACTGCCCGGCTGGCTACGCGGCATAAGTAAGCCGTCGCTACGGTAAGTACGATCCGCGAATACTTCATTGGCAACGGCAATTCCTGCCCGGTGGCCGGCATGGATCAGCTGACTGCCTGACAACCCGTATAAGACCAACTGCGGATTAAAGTCGGCCACCGCCTGGGCGATGGCTTCGGCCAATTCCTGGTCGGAGGCGGCCATGTTGTACAATGCGCCATGGGGTTTTACGTGATGCAGTATGGCACCTTCCGCTTTAACAAAGGCATGCAGCGCACCGATTTGGTAAAGTGTAATCTGATAAGCTTCCCTGGGCGTGACAGGTTGGGGGACACGACCGAATCCTTCCCTGTCGGGCAATCCCGGATGAGCGCCGATGGCCACACCATGCTGCATCGCCAGTCGTACCGTGTCATGCATGATGGCTGGCCCCCCTGCATGGAATCCACAGGCGATGTTTGCCGCCGAAACATATTCCATTAATGCGGCGTCCAGGTTTCGGCCGCTGTCCGGCCCAATCCCTTCGCCCATATCGCAGTTGATGTCGATGGTATGCATGTACTTTTTTACAAATTTACAATTGCATACGGATAAGCGAAACGTTAACCTGATCGCTGTGCTCCGATATGTTAAAAAGAACTAAATTTGTGTGGTCAGCATAACATTTAAAGGTGTGGGAAGGAGAAAAAAATGGTTAAATTCATTGTATGAAGTATTTGCCGTTGAACGAATATGCCGTGACTGTCTATTTCGGCGAGTCGCCAGACGAACATTCGCGGCGGGCGATTTTCCAGTTGGATCGGGCGCTGCAGGAACGCCCTTTCCCTGGGTTTCTGGAAGCCGTACCCGCCTATGTGTCATTGACGGTGTATTACGACGTTAAGCAAGTACAGCGCCAACAGGTTGTCCGTTATTTGGAAAACGTATTGCAAAAGGTAGAACAGGGTGAGGAGATCGTTCAGGAAACAATTGTGGATATTCCAGTATGCTATGGCGGTGTACATGGACCTGATCTATCGTTTGTAGCAGCACATAATGGCTTGAGTGAAGCGGCGGTCATAGACGTCCACTGTTCGGCCACGTATCAGGTTCACATGATTGGGTTTATGCCCGGATTTGCATACCTGGGTGGTATGTCCCCCCGTATTGCATCCCCGCGTCTTGCTACACCGCGGTCGCAGGTGCCGGCCGGTTCGGTAGGCATTGCCGGTCGGCAAACAGGAGTATATCCGCTGGTAGCTCCCGGTGGATGGCAACTTATCGGTCGTACACCCGTGCGGTTGTTTGACCTGGGTCGGCCTTCTCCATCATTACTGGCCGCCGGGCAGCTTGTGCGATTTTATCCCATCGATACGAAAATGTTCGAGAACCTGATAAGCGATACGACTTATGCAAATTGAATTAGTAGCCGCCGGAATGCTCACTACTTTGCAGGATCAGGGGCGTATCGGCTACCGGAGTGCTGGCGTGCCGGTAGCGGGCTGCATGGACCCATTGGCCGCTATCATTGCCAATTTGCTGGTTGGCAATAACCGCAATGCAACGGTTATTGAGATGACTTACGGGGGCGCCGTTTACTTCGCGCTATCCGATTTGCTGATTGCCTGCTGCGGCGGCGGATCAGTGTTACACATTGACGGTCGGGAGATTCCGTTTTGGAGGCCGGTATTTGTGCCGGCGGGTTCACGGTTATCGTTTGCCACCACATTTGTCCAAACCCGTAGCTACCTTGCCGTAGCGGGCGGATGGGATTGCCCGGTCGTCCTCGGAAGTCGGAGTACATACCTTCCGGCGACGTTCGGCGGAATTGATGGGCGCGTATTGCGTAAGGGGGATATATTGACTAATAGACCCCATATATCAGCTGCATCGCAAGCGATACTCGTGCAGTTAGCAAGTGGGGCTGCGCCGGCTTACCCGGCATGGAGTGTGAATCCTTTGGCGTTTGGCTGCTATGGTTCGGGTTTGATCCGGTTTGTGAAAGGGCATGAGTACCATTGGTTTGACGAGCCGTCGCTACGGCATTTTGAAGCATCGACTTTTGTAGTGAGCCGCCAGTCTGATAGGATGGGATATACGCTGGAAGGACCACTATTGACACGTACAGTGGAAAAAGAATTGTATTCTACGGCGGTAACAACCGGCACGGTACAGGTTACATCCGCAGGAACGGCTATCGTGCTGATGGCCGATTGCCAGACGACCGGAGGGTATCCCCGGATTGGACAGGTGGCGGCAGTGGATATTCCGGTTTTCGCACAGTGCCATCCCGGAGATAGGATCCGCTTCGTGCCCATCGGGATGGATGAAGCTGAAACCCTATACCTAGCTCAGCAAGAAGGACTTGCTGAACTGGAAAAAGTGCTGGCTGCCCGCGCCAGATTGGGTTAGGGCTTTATCTTATACCCCTCCATAGCGTAATAAGCAATAAATGCAAATAGTGGTATCGGAACGAAAAAACCGGCTGCCATGCCATATATATCAGCAACGTAGCCCATAATGGGCGGAAACACCGCTCCGCCGCCCACAGCCATTACCAAGAAAGAGGCACCTTGCTTTGTGTGGGTTCCCAAGCTCCTTATCGACAGTGCAAATATCGTAGGGAACATGATAGACATGAAAAAGAAAACGCCATAAAGTGCCACGAATGAAATCCATCCGAGTTTTAACGAAACGATGGGCAATAACAAGCATACCAGTAACGCATAACACGCCAATAGCCGCGAAGGTTTGAAATACTTCATCAGTGCACTGCCGGAAAAACGGCCCATCATGAAAAGAAAGAAACCCAGCGATAAAAAATACGGCCCGTATTGCACGTCAAAATTCGGATGCATATCGTGGTCCGTCACGAAATTGATGAGGTAACTGAATACGCCGGTCTGGGCGGCCACGTAGCAAGCCTGTGATGCAACACCGAGTTTAAAATGGCTGTTTTTCCACAGTAATTTTTTCGAGACATAGGCGGGATGTGAGGGATCTGAGATTTCCTGGTCACCTGCGCTGGGCGCCATACCGTGCACATGCATCAGATCTTCCTCATCAATTTTTGGCAATTTTAATCGTGAGAAGGCGAAAGCAATACCCAGCACGGCCAGTCCGATAGCAGCAAAGGGGAGGATAATGGAGATCATTTTTTCGCCTTCAACATGACTGCGGTTGCCATAAATGGACAGCGCAATCAGCGGGCCGATTACCCACGCAAAACCGTTGAACGATTGGGCAATATTGATACGTCTTTCGGCCGATTCCGGAGGGCCCAGTTTGGTGGTGTATGGGTTGGCACCGGTTTCCAACGTGGCCAATCCTGCACCAATAATCAAGAGGCAAAACAAAAAAAGTATAAACGATTGGAACGGAGCTGTTCCCGCGGCGAGTAAAGCGCCTGCGCCAAAAAGAATCAGGCCAAATATGATCCCCTTTTTATAGCCATATTTTTTGGTATACAAACCGGCAGGTATGGCCATGCAGAAATAAGCGCCATAAAGCGAAACTTGTATGAAACTCGATTGCCACTTCTTCAAATGCAGCAACTCCTGGAAGTTTTTGTCAAGCGTGTCCAGCAAGCCGTGTGCAACTCCCCAGGTGAGAAATAACACACTGATTGCCATGAAAGGGGTGGCGTAATTTACACCATCCTTAATGAAGATCGACTTTTTGCTCATAATTCGTTTTTGGTCAGTCCCTGAAAATAGAACAGGCCTAAAATAGGGAAAACCATTGGATTATGAATAAGAAATCAATTAACCCCTTGATGGCGTACAATGCCGATGTAATAAGGCGTTGAATCGCTCCCGTCTCCGGTTAGGAAAATGGTTAGGTAGTCGCCGGGATCCAATGCAACGCCGGTGCGTCTTGCCAGTTGTTTACCCTCCTCATCTTGTACGGTTAGCACGTGTGTTCCGGTATTCGTCGTCAAGGTGAATTCTTCAGCTTCCTTGCCGGTTTCCGGTGTTTCGGTAGGCCGGTTACGGAAAGCCGCTATCGGTTCGGCTGCTGCAATACTTAACGTAATGCGTTTCGGTGTTTCTGCCAGGTTAAAGAAACGCAGTCCCGCCATGGTGGTAGGATCTTCGGTACCATCAGGCACCCGATCGGCCGTTATGAAATGTCGGGGAGCCGCTTCCGTGCCGAAAAGAAATGATGTATAGTATTTGCTTTCCTCCAGTGCAAAGGTGGTGTCTACCAGCTGGCCCGATTCATTGGACGAAATAATTTCCAGCCTGCAGCTTTCGTAACTGGGTATCGTGTAATAATCGATACCCCGATAACCTTGCCCTTGATTCAGCTGCTGAAGGCCGCGGCCTACATCCACCCGGTGAAGTACCGCCTGTGCTTCCAGAAAAGAGTTGACCACGTTTAATCCCGATCGAACATCGGGGACGGGTTCCTGGTCCTTTATGCAGCCGACAAATAACAACATCCCCATTAACAAGGCCAGGTGTGAGAAATAGTTGGTTTTCATCGCCGGTTGTCGTTAGTTAGTTACCCCATTGTTTAGTTGACCCACTGATGTACCCTGCCCACGTAAAAGGTTTCCGGGTCCCGGTCGTCGCCGGTAAGGAAGATGCTAACGTAGCTGCCCGCAGACAAATCAATCTCTTCCTCCCTTACAGCCACTGTTTCGCCATCTTCGTCCACTACACTCACCGCATAGGTGCCGGTAGCTACCGGAATAAAATCTTCGCCTTCCTTGCCGGTCTGCGGTGTCTCCGTAGGTCGGTTACGGAAAGCCGCCACAGGCTCCAGATCGCCGATATGGAGAGTCATACGACGGTCGGTATTCGCCAGATTGAAGAACCGGACTGCAGCGATGGCCGCGGGGTCGTCTGTACCTGCAGGTATCCGATCTTCGGTGATGAAGTGCCGCGGATTGTCATGTGTGCCGTATATGATGGATGAATAAAACACGCTGTCCTGCACGGTAATGGCCGTGTCTACCAGCCTGTTGTCATCATATGTTGAGTAGATTTCCACCCGCCGTCCCTCGCCGGGATACGCGTATACCGGCGGATTAGGCCCGAAACTCCGGTAGGGGAGCGGGTTTAGGGCCGGTATCGTGTTGCGATCAATGTAGCAATAAACGGCATTCGCTTCGATAAATGCGTTAACAAACGTGGTGCCACCAACCAGTTGGGGCTGCGGGTCACTGTCTTTTAAACAACTTCCAAGCAGCATTGTACTGGCTGCAAGGGCAATTATTAGATTCAATTTCTTCATCATACCTCTATTGACGTGCCGCGGCAAGTAAATGCTACATCGCACGAATCTTTTCAGCCGCTTATTATGTTTGCTAACATATAAACAACGAAATGGTGTGTATTTTTGTTAAATTCTTTCCTTTTTTTTAAATATCTCCTACTTTTGCGGGTGTGAAACGCATCTTCACATACACCCTTCTGCTAGCGGTGACAGCCAACGTGTTTTCGCTGGGTCAGCTGGTTAAAGCCCCAATCCTCTTTGAACACTTCAAAGAGCATAAACAGTTAGATGCGCGGATCTCTTTCGTCGATTTCCTAATCCATCATTATTCTTTTGAAGAACATACCGACAATGATGAAGACCGCGATATGCAACTGCCTTTTAAAAGGCAGTTGAATATCACATCTGGTTTCGATTTTCATGGGATATCCAAGACAATCTCACTTCCAAAAGCAATGGAGTTGTCCATGGTGTCTTTACGAGTTACGCATTATCGCCTTGATTTGCCCACACCTTACCAGCTATCCCAATTTAAGCCTCCACGCTCCTGATTCAACACTAGTGCCGCTCCCAGATCTTATGATCTGTCCGCAGCAACATTTTAGTTGACGTAGCATTACGTTTGGCGTTGTGTTACGTCTTGGTTTGATGTAAACCCACTTATCAGCTAGTAAGATTATGTTGAATAAAATCATCGGCTTTTCCATTCGGAATAAGCTGATAATCGGCTTATTTACGGCCGCCCTTATCATTTGGGGTAGTTATGAAGTAACCCGTTTACCAATAGACGCGCTTCCCGATATCACGGACAACCAAGTCCAGGTATTGACCGTGTCGCCATCGTTGGGCGCGCCTGATATCGAGCGCCTTATTACTTTTCCCATTGAGCAAGCCTGCAGTAACATTCCGGGGTTGAAACAGATACGGAGTTTCTCCCGGTTCGGACTATCGCTTATTACCGTGGTGTTCAACGAAGATACCGATTTGTATTGGGCACGCCAGCAGATCAGCGAACGATTGCAGCAGGTTACACGCGAACTGCCTGAAGGTATCGGTATACCTGAGCTGGCACCTATATCAACCGGATTGGGTGAAATCTATCAATACGTGGTACGTCCATTGCCGGGTTATGAAAGTCAATACTCATCCATGGATCTGCGTACCATCCAGGACTGGGTAGTGCGCAGGCGTCTGCTCGGCACACCGGGTGTGGCTGACGTTTCCAGTTTCGGCGGCCACTTAAAGCAATATGAGATCGCTGTCCGCCAATCAGACCTGAAAGGGTACGGCCTCGGTATTGCCGATGTTTTTGAGGCGCTCGAACGGAATAATCAGAATACAGGCGGGGCTTATATTGAAAAAGGCCCTACCGTGTTGTATATCCGGAGCGAAGGCTTGACCGGAGATATCGAAGATATCGAAAATATCGTGGTAAAGACGCAACAGAACGGCATGCCGTTGTTAGTCCGCGATGTGGCAAAGGTAGGCATAGGCTCTGCGATCCGCTACGGGGCGATGACCTATAACGACCAGGGTGAGGTTGCTGGTGCGGTAGTCATGATGTTGAAGGGCGAAAATGCAGCCACAGTGGTGAAACGCATCAAAGAGCGTGTTGCAGAAATCCAGCAGGACTTACCCGAAGGGGTGGTCATCGAACCATTTCTGGATCGCACCAAAATGGTTAACAACGCCATCGCAACGGTTGAAACCAACCTCATCGAAGGAGCACTTATCGTCGTCTTCGTATTGGTGTTCTTTTTGGGCAGCCTGCGTGCTGGGCTCATCGTTTCGTCAGTCATTCCGCTTTCCATGCTGTTTGCCATCATTTTGATGAACCGCTTCGGCGTAGGTGGCAATCTGATGAGCCTAGGCGCTATCGACTTCGGCCTGATTGTAGATGGTTCGGTTATCGTGGTGGAAGCGATCATGCATCGGTTATCCCATTCCAAAATATTTCGGGGAATATCACGGGTCAGCCAGTCGGATATGGATAAAGAAGTCGGTCGCTCTGCGGACCATACCATCAAGTCGGCGGTATTCAGTCAAATTATCATTCTCATTGTGTATCTGCCCATTCTTTCGCTGCAGGGGATTGAAGGGAAAATGTTTCAACCCATGGCACTTACCATTGCCTTTGCGATTTTTGGAGCGTTTATCCTATCGGTTACTTACGTACCGATGATGAGCGCGCTGTTTTTACAAAAGAAACTGAACCACAAGCGGACGGCAGCCTACCGGATGATGGCTTGGCTGGAACGGCGGTACCAACCGCTGTTGCGCACGGTTATGAGTTACCCAAAGACCGTTATCGTCGGTGTACTGGTACTGTTTGCCATTTCGTTCTGGATACTTAATGGCATGGGCGGAGAATTTATTCCCGAAATAGAGGAGGGCGATTTCGCCGTGGAGACGCGGCTACTTACCGGCGCAAACCTGAACAATACCATCCAGACCACCCAGCAAGCCACGGGTATCTTGCTCGAAAAATTCCCTGAAGTGGAAAAGGTTGTTACGAAAATAGGCAGCGCCGAGATCCCTACCGACCCGATGCCCCTGGAGGCTGGCGACATGGTGGTCGTCCTCAAAGACAAAAAAGAATGGGAAAGTGCGTCGTCGTTCCCCGAACTGGCGGAACGCATGACGGAGGAACTGCAAGCCGTTCCCGGTATCACGGTGGGGTTCCAGTTCCCTGTACAAATGCGGTTCAACGAGTTGATGACCGGTGCACGCCAGGATGTAGTCTGCAAAATATTCGGGGATGACCTCGATTCGCTCGCCAACTATGCCCATCAACTCAACCGTATTATACAAACCGTGTCTGGTGCCATAAACATCTACGAAGAGACCGTTACCGGAATGCCACAGGTGGTTGTACGCTATGACAGGCGAGCTATGGCGGCCTATGGATTGGATATTGAGAACGTTAACCGGGTTGTCAATACGGCATTTTCAGGCCAGAGTGCGGGCCAGGTGTTTGAAGGGGAACGCCGCTTCGACTTGGTTGTTCGTTTGGACGAGGAGATACGCAAAACCGTGGAAGATATTCGGAACCTGTTGGTAACGACCGCCTCCGGCCAGCAAATCCCCCTATTCCATGTAGCGTCTGTTGTTGAGGAGGAAGGTATCAACCAGATTCAGCGTGAAGATGCCCGCAGGCGTATTGTGCTGGGTTTTAATGTGTCCGGTCGCGACGTACAAAGCATTGTCGAAGAGCTCCAGGCCAAGGTGGCGAGTCAGTTGTCGTTGCCCGCGGGTTATCAGATTGTTTATGGTGGTTCGTTCGAAAACATGAATGCTGCCAAAGAGCGATTGGCCATTGTGGTTCCGGTCGCACTACTGCTCATTTTCCTGTTACTGTATTTTGCATTTAATTCGGTAAAACAAGGGTTGCTGATTTATACTGCCATTCCTCTTTCTGCCATCGGGGGCATTTTTGCCCTATGGATACGTGGGTTTCCCTTCAGCATCTCGGCCGGCGTAGGTTTCATCGCGCTCTTCGGTGTGGCGGTATTAAATGGCATCCTGCTGGTCGCTGAGTTCAATCGGTTAAGGCGGGAGGGCTGGGATGACCTGACGCGCGTGGTTATCCACGCAACGAAGTCAAAACTACGCGCAGTATTGATGACTGCACTAGTGCCGTCGCTCGGTTTCATCCCCATGGCTATCAGCACGGGTGCCGGTGGTGCAGTGCAGAAACCGCTTGCCACGGTGGTTATCGGCGGACTAATGGTGTCGACGCTCCTGACCTTGTTTGTGCTGCCCGTCCTTTATATCCTTTTTGAGCGTGGCTTCCGGTATTTCAGGCCACAAAAGGCGCTCATGCTTTTGGCGGGTTTGTTTACGATGCCATTTGTGCAGGCGCAGCAATCCTTTACGCTTGAGGAAGCGCTGACAAGAGCAACAGCGGCGCACCCTGAAGCGGAAGGAGCACGGCTGAACGATGCGTATTACCGTGAGCTCGTCAATAGTGCTTATGATATCGGTAAAACCGATGTCGGTATCGAATATGGACAACTGAACAGTGGTACCATAGATACGCGGTTCAGCGTTTCGCAGGAATTCCAATTTCCAACCGTTTATAGTCGGCAAAAAGCGGTGTACCGTGCCCAACTCGACCGCAGCATTGCAGGCACACACCGCTGGCAGCAAGCCGTTGAAGCCGAGGTCAAATCTGTTTTCTATGACATGCTTCTGCTGGATGCTGAAAAACACGTATTGCTGCAGGCAGATAGCATGTATCGCATGTTTCTCGTAAAAACGGAAAACCGCTTCGCTGCGGGCGACATAGACGCGTTGGAACAATCAACCGCAGCCACCCAACGGCTGCAGGTACAGGCGCAGCTGGATGAACTGCTTGCCGAAGAAGAAGTACACGTCAACCGGTTACGGTATTTATTGCAGATCGAAGAGCGTCCGGTTCCTTTGGCAGACACGCTACTTTACCACACCGTATTGGCAGGTGCAGACACGACCATGATTCAAACTGCACCTGTGTTGCTTGAGAAGCAGACCGAAATCGTGTTGCAGGAAAAAAACCTGGCCCTTGAACGGAGTAAATTATGGCCCTCTATTCGGCTGGGCTATGGCAATATGAGCATCATCGGGTGGCAAACCGATAAACAAGGCAAAGAGCTTTATATGGGCAGTGGCGATCGTTTTAGTTCCGTAAGTGTCGGACTGGGTATTCCAATTTTTGCCACGGCACAACAGGCGCGCATCCGGGCGGCGCGTGTGGCACTACAGCAAGCGACCGCAACGGAAGATGCCACGCGAAAGGCGGTATATAACCAGTTGGAAAACCTGCTCGTGCAATATCACCAGTTGCACAATCGCTTACGGTTGTATGATAACGGCATACTGCCGAATCAAGCCCAAACACTTTTGTCGGCTAGCCAAAAGCTGGAGGCAGGAGACATCGACTACCTCCAGTGGGTACTCCTCACCAATCAGGTATTCGTCGCACGGGCAGCGCACCTCCAAACCATTCGGCAAGTGAACGAGGTAACCATTTTAATAGAAGAATTGACAGCCATCAAAAAAGATCATGAATAAGAAAATAAAAAAAATCAGTGCATACATGCTCCGTCTCATATTGTTTGGCAGTCTCATTGCCTGCACAGGAGGGAATGGGTCGGTAGAATCGGATAACAAAAACGTCACTGCCGACGACACGATATCGGCCCATACCGTTGAATTAACAGAAACCCAGATGCGAAACGCCGGTATCGAAACGGGGAAGGCTGAGCAGAAAGCATCTGCCGTCAGTATTACCGCAAATGGATTGGTGGTAATGCCACCTGAAAGCCGCCATACTGTTGGATTTCCGATGGGCGGATACCTGCGTAACATCACATTAGTTACGGGGAGTACCGTGAAGAAAGGGGCCGTAATGGCCACATTGGAAGACATGGCATTCATTCAGCTTCAGGAAGACTATCTTCTGGCCAAGAGTAGACTGGTGGCGGCACAAGCCGATTACGATCGTCAGAAACTATTGAACAACACCCAATCCGCCAGCGACAAGGTATTTCAGCAGGCAAGTGCAGTTTTCGAAAACGAACGGGTATTGGTAGCGTCGCAGGCGGAGAAGTTACGGCTTATCGGTATAGACCCGACCGGGTTGAACGAAACTAACATTACCCGGACGGTAGCGCTAAAGTCGCCCATCAATGGGATTGTGAGTAAAATACTCGCTAATCCCGGCAAATATGCTGCGCCGGAAGATGTGCTGTTTGAAGTGGTCGATCCTTCAACGGTTTACCTTTCCCTTACCGTCTATGAAAAAGACGCCCGGTTACTGAAGGCCGGTCAACGGGTTTGGTGTTATGCAAACACCGATTCCGACAAACCCTATGAGGCAACTGTTGAGGTAGTCAATCGCAGTGTTAACGAAAACAGGGCAGTAGAGGTGTGGTGTTCGTTTACCTCATCACAGGCTTTGTTGATGCCCGGTACATTCGTGACTGCCAAAATCCAGGTAAGTGATCAGGAAGCGCAGGTGCTACCGGAAGAAGCCGTGGTACGCTGGCAAAACCAACATTATATTTTCAGTGTTGCAGGGCCGCGTCGGTTTTCGATGCAGCCGGTAGAATTGGGCGATGCCGCCGACGGATATGTTCAAGTCCGATCCACGCTGCCTGAACAGCATATTGTGCTGAAGAATGCTTATTCGTTGCTGATGATGTTGAAAAACAGTGACGAAGGGTGAGTTTCCAGCCGTTGTGATGTACGCGATAAGGCGTAGCGATAATCAGGAATTGCATCACGGTTGCAATTCGCTATCTTTGCAAGTAACATATGAAGAAAATAGGATTTTTATCATTCGGACATTGGTCTAACCATCCGTCTTACAATACCCGTACAGCGCGTGATACGTTGCTCCAATCCATCGATCTAGCTGTTGCCGCCGAAGAAATTGGTTTAGATGGGGCATATTTCCGTGTACATCATTTTGCGGCTCAATTGGCATCGCCATTCCCCTTGCTTTCTGCTATCGGTGCCAAAACAAGCAAGATAGAAATTGGCACCGGTGTGATTGATATGCGTTATGAAAACCCGCTGTATATGGTGGAAGACGCGGGGGCAGCTGATTTAATAGCAGGAGGACGGTTACAGCTTGGTATCAGTAGGGGCTCACCCGAACAGGTCATCGATGGTTGGCGCTATTTCGGGTATGACCTGGCCGAAGGAGAAACAGATGCCGATATGGGGCGCCGTAAAGCATTGGAATTTCTGGAAAGGCTAAAAGGTGTCGGGTTTGCCCAACCCAACCCGCGTCCAATGTTTCCGAACCCGCCGGGCCTGTTGCGTTTGGAGCCACATTCGGAAACGTTAAGGGAACGTATCTGGTGGGGGGCCGCATCCAACGCTACTGCTATCTGGGCGGCCGAAAACGGTATGCACCTGCAAAGTTCTACATTGAAGTATGACGAAAGTGGCAAGCCCTTCCATGAGCAGCAAGCGGAACAGATCAGGGGTTATAAAGAAGCGTGGAAAAAAGCCGGACACCCGGGAGAGCCTAGAGTTTCGGTAAGCCGATCTATTTTTGCGCTGGTCACCGAGCAAGATCGTTATTACTTCGGGCAGGAAGCTAATCGGATCGATAAAATCGGCATTATTGAAAATGATAAGCGGACTATTTTCGGACGCAGTTATGCTGCGGAACCAGATCAACTCATCAAGGATTTGGCTGCAGACGAAGCGATACAGGAAGCGGATACACTTCTTCTCACCATACCGAATACATTAGGAGTTGATTATAATGTGCATGTACTGTCGTCCATTTTGGAACATGTCGCACCAGGGTTAGGTTGGCGTTAAGTCGCTGAACAAATACCTATCCGGGCTGTCTTTATTTGCAACAAAGTGTATTTTAATTTCATCATGTTGCCGATGTTTTATATTTTTGTCGCAACTTTGATGCATTAATACAATCATCACTTAGTCCCCGATGACCTTTCGGGTTACAGGGGAAAAATTGTGAACGTTAGCAAACAATATGACAGCAAACACCAATTACGATGTAATAATCATTGGCGGTAGCTATGCGGGGCTCTCGGCAGCCATGGCATTGGGCCGCTCCTTAAGGAATGTATTGATTATCGACAGTGGACAACCATGCAACGCACAAACGCCGCACTCACATAATTTCATTACGCATGATGGAGCGCCCCCGGCTATAATCACAGAGAAAGCCAAACAGCAAGTATTGAATTACGATACAGTAAGGTTTATGGACGGTCTTGCCGTTGGTGGAAAACAGACGGCCGACGGTTTTGCCGTAACGACCGAAAACGGCAGCGTGTTTAATGCCAAAAAGCTTATTTTCGCTACGGGGATAAAAGACACGCTGCCCGATATCAAAGGCGTGGCTGCGTGCTGGGGCATTTCGGTGATCCATTGTCCATATTGCCACGGTTATGAATTCCGTGGCAAGAAAACGGCCATTTTGGCAAACGGTGAACGGGCTTTCCACCTCGCTTCTTTGGTCAATAACCTGACAAGCGACGTTACTTTGCTTACCGTCGGTAAAGCGGATTTCGATGCGGCACAGCTGGCCAAATTAAGCGCACGAGGTATTGACGTAATAACAACCCCAATTACCGAAGTTATGCATGAGCACGGACAGGTAAAACAGGTGGTTTTCGACAAAGGCAAACGCATGGAATTCGATGCCATTTACGCCGCCGTACCTTTTACGCAACATTCGGATATCCCGCTTTCTTTGGGCTGCGCATTGGATGATGCGGGGCGGATCAAGGTAGATCTGATGCAAAAAACAACAGTTGATGGGGTGTTTGCCTGCGGAGACAACTCCAGCATGATGCGTTCTGTGGCTTGGGCAGTTGCAACCGGTAACATTGCAGGCGCGATGGTCAACCATGCATTGGCAGCAGAGACCTTCTAGCGCCCCATACAGTTACGAATTGTCAATATCAATAAGGAAAACAATACAAGTCTCCGTCGCTCTTGCCGCAAAGAAGGTACTGCTGGTCATCATCATACAATGGACCGGCATAGACCAATGGGCCGCAGTCATTAGGTAGGTCGGCTAACGGGACCTCATCAGTCCGGCCGTTCTCATCGTTGGCCCGGTCATTGCTGCTACGCGCATGCTGCCGAAGTAATCTTCCGCGCCCATCGTATGACATGACCTGCCTGTTACCCGTAACTTCAATACGTATTCTGCCGTCGTCGGCAGGTTGGTCGGTCGCTACAACACCCTGCGTAGCCCGTTGCGGAAGCTTGAGCGAGAAACCCGGCAGGGGATCTCCTTCGGTATCGATGCGGTAAAGCCGCTCGGCAGTGGTGAACACCAGGCTGCGGTCGGATAATTGAGAGATACTATCCACAATGGGGCCCGGCAGCTGCGCGTTCCACAGCTTTTGTCCGTCAGCCGAAATGGCATGGAGGATGTGATAGGCATCCTGTATGAGGATGAAACGCGTGCTGTCGCTGTATAGATGTACTGAAGGAGCGGTGATGGCACCGCTATTCAGGCTAAATGTCCATAATGAACCGTTGCTGGCGGGCGATTCCGCCCGGGTTGTATCCACCTCTTCAGATACGGCGACCGGTGGCTGCGAAGCGGCGTCGTTTTCGTCCAAATCCGAAAAGTAGAAATACGACACGGCGATGATGGCGATAAATACGACTGATATAACAATGATTAAGTTCCTCATCCGCTACAAACCTAACACAAAAAGTGCCAGTTTCCAATCTTGCATATCAACCCAATTATAATTAAGTTTGGCAAAATATTGTTAGCAAAAGTTAGCCCTGAAAAAATCACCGACATACCGATGAATAAAAGAATTATTCTCACTGCCTCATTCTTTGGCTTGGCAGCAGTGGTGCTGGGTGCCTTTGGCGCACACGGTCTGAAAGATAAGATCAGCGATGATGATCTCGAAGCCTGGAAGACAGCAGTCGATTATCAATTTTATCATACATTGGCCCTGCTGTTCCTGGCTACTTTTTCGAGAGCGAAAAATACCTACATCCGGTTTTCCTTTATTACGTTTACCCTGGGGATTCTGCTGTTTTCCGGATCGTTGTATGTGCTGAGCACGCGTGCGGTTACGGATTTCGGGGCGGCCGCAATCCTGGGACCGGTTACCCCCGTGGGCGGACTGTGCTTCATTTTGGGATGGGTGGGCCTGTTTGTCGCTACCATCAAGAACAAGGGATAACATACCCACCGCTTTTTTGAGTTTTGTATGCTGGAGTTTACTGACGGGAAGACAGAAACACGTGTCACGCTATTTGTTGAGGTGATATTGCCGTTGGCCATCACCAAGGCTTATACGTACCGGGTTCCACATGAATGGAATGCGGACGTGGCCGTGGGCAAGCGGGTCATCGTGCAATTTGGCAAAAGTAAAGTTTATGCTGCCATCGTTAGTGCCGTGGTAGACCGATCCCCCGAATTATATGAGGCGAAGTATATCCTTGACGTGCTGGATGATTCGCCGGTAGTAGCCAGCACACAGCTCCAGTTATGGAATTGGATATCATCATATTACCTATGTACACTTGGAGAGGTTATGCAGGCAGCGCTGCCCGCCGCGCTGAAGCTGGCCAGCGAAACCCGGATCATCGCGGCCGATACGGAGGTAGACCGTTCGGAATTAAACGACAAAGAATACCTCATCCTCGACGCGCTTGATATCTCGCCCGAACTGAAGGTGAGCGATATCGTGAAGCTACTGGGGCAGAAAAGTGTTTTCCCCTTACTGAAACGGCTCTTTGACAAGGGGCTTATCCTGATTTCCGAAGAGATTACACCGAAATACAAACCGAAGATGAAAGTGTTCGTTCGGTTGCACAGCGACTATACCGATGGTTTCGGGCGCAAGGCGCTGCTGGATTCACTCACTAAAGCACCTAAGCAGCAGGACGCTGTGATAGCTTATCTCCAGTTGAGCCGCCAGCGGCCCGATGTGCCTAAAGCCGACATCATGGAGGCCAGCGGGTGCAGTTCGGCCATCATTTCCGCATTGGTGGAAAAAGAGGTGTTTGTTACCGAGGATCGGGCGGTAAGCCGGCTGGCGGGTGAGGATGTGGAAGTGACGGGCGACTTCACCTTCAACGAGGCGCAGGCCGTGGCGTTTGACGATATCAACCGGCAATTTGCCGAAAAGGACGTCGTGTTGTTGCATGGCGTCACCGCTTCGGGTAAAACACAGGTATACATCCGGCTGATGGAAGCTGCCGTGGCCCGCGGCCAACATGTGTTGTATCTTTTGCCCGAGATTGCTTTGACCACGCAGATTACCGAACGGCTGCGCAAGCATTTCGGCAACAAGCTGGGCGTGTACCATTCGCGCTTCAACGACAACGAGCGGGCCGAAGTATGGCATAAGGTGCTTAATAACGAGTATCAGGTCATCATAGGCGCCCGTTCGGCCGTTTTCCTGCCTTTCCAGGCACTAGGCCTTATCGTGGTCGATGAGGAGCACGAAACCTCGTATAAACAGTTTGATCCAGCACCGCGCTATCATGCGCGCGATACGGCGATTTACCTCGGGCATCTACACCATGCAAAGGTGTTGCTGGGCTCCGCCACGCCAGCCGTGGAGAGTTTTTACAATGCCCGTGCAGGCAAATATGGGTTGGTTACACTCACGCAGCGTTTCGGCGATGCCACATTGCCAGAAATCGTAACGGTGAGCATTAGCGAAGAAAGCCGCAAGGGCACCATGTTTACCTATTTCAGCGCAACGCTGCTGCAGGAAATGGAAAAGGCACTGGCGGAGAAGCAACAGGTCATCCTGTTCCAGAACCGGCGTGGCCATACGCCGCTGCTGCAGTGCAAAACCTGTGGTTACATTGCCAAGTGTATCCACTGTGATGTAAGCCTTACCTATCACAAAAGCAGTAGTCAACTGCATTGTCATTATTGCGGGTTTACGGAGGCTCCGCTACAGGTTTGCCCAGCCTGCGGCTCCACTCATATCGAGAGCAAGGGCTTCGGTACCGAGCGGATAGAAGAAGAGCTGGAAACGTTGCTACCCAAGGCACGTATCGGACGCCTCGACCTGGATTCTACCAAGGGAAAATATGGTTTCGAACGTGTATTGACTGCTTTCGACGAACAACGGTATGATGTGCTGGTGGGCACCCAGATGGTGGCAAAGGGGCTGGACTTTGGAAAGGTAAGCGTAATCGGTATCATCAATGCCGATGGCTTGATAAACTACCCCGATTTCCGGGCCTATGAGCGGGCGTTTTCTCTGCTGGCCCAGGTGAGCGGGCGTGCAGGGCGGCGCAACAACAGCGGCAAGGTGGTTATCCAGTCGTATGCACCTACCCATCGCGTTATCCAGCAAGTGATTGGCAATGATTACGAAGGGATGTTCATGGCGGAAGTAGCGGAGCGAAAAAACTTTGGTTACCCGCCGTTTTTCCGGTTGTTCAAAATCGATGTGAAACACAAAGAGCAACAAGCTGCCCATGATGGGGCACTCCGACTGGCAACGCTGTTGCGCGAGGTACTGGGCCACCGCGTAATCGGGCCGGAAGTACCGCTGGTCGGGCGTGTGCGCAACTACTATATTTTCGGCATCCTGCTCAAAATCGAGCGTACAGGTATCAGTATTACGAAAGTAAAGGAGCAATTAACGGCTGTCTTATTGCGGTTTGAAACCAATAAAGCCAATAAGGGGGTGCGGGTACAGATCGATGTCGACCCTTATTGATTGATCCGTCCGAAGCTGTATTGCACAGTGACGGCTGCAACGGGTGCAAAGAAATATTCCCATCGGTAGCGTCGCACCTGATTAGGCGCGCCGGAGAAGGAATCGTCGGTATAGCTGTTTATTTTCTGATAAGTGTAGGCGATATTGAAGTTAGCTTCAACGCCTACTGCGACCCGCGGCACCACATACACTTTTGCTCCCACGAAAGGGGAAAACAACAGCGCGTTTTTGGTGTCTTCGGAAAAGACGGTCGCGTTGCCAAAACCCCGCGTGTTGAGTTGCTGAAACATGAAACCCAAGTCGCCACCGAAATAAGGCTGAACACGGGAGTAGTTTACGCTTTTTTCGACACCAATTTTAATCGCCGTATTACGGAGTTTGCCCTTTACCTGCGGCAAGCAGCCCTCGCACTCATTATCAAACGCGATATCTCCACGAAAATGAGCAGCCTGGAGCCGATAACTGATTTGATTGTCGTTTATTTTGAATAGCAGGCCATTGAGGTAGGAAGAATGATAGGATTGTCCAGACGGCTGGTTGAGCAGTTGCGGAAACTGTTCATAAGCATACGCGCGGACGGCGATGGTGTACCAATAATCGGTGTTAAAGTTGTATGTATTGCTTTTAGGAATGATCGGATCCGGATAATCAACGGTATCGATGTTCGTCACCTGGGCAGACAACTGCACCGCTCCGAGCGACAGGAGAACAACCAAAAGTAAATACTTCATTCGTCGTATTGTTTATACCGTGCGAAAATAATAAATAAAATCGGGTATCGATTCACTGCCGCGGTAATCTCAGCTAATCTGTGTATTTTTGGGACCATAATGGCATATAAGTTTATTGACAATTACCGTGAGCGTGGTGCACGCAAGCAGTTGGTCGAGCTGCTCAGGCGGCGCGGAATTGAAGACAAGCGGGTGCTGGCGGCTATCGGCAAAGTACCCCGGCATTATTTTTTCGACGAAACCTTCTGGACCCAGGCCTACCGCGATATTGCTTTCCCGATAGGGGACGGGCAGACCATCTCGCAACCCTATACCGTGGCTTATCAGACCGAATTGCTGCATATCGAACGTGGCGACCGTGTATTGGAGATCGGTACCGGATCGGGTTATCAGACCTGTATCCTGTTGGAGTTGGGCGCCGAGGTTTATACGATTGAACGGCAGCAAAACCTGTATAACCGTACCATACAAGTACTACCTTATATGGGGTATAGGCCACATTTTTTTCTCGGTGACGGCTCGAAGGGTGTCCCAAAGCACGCGCCATACGACAAGATACTGGTCACGGCAGGTGCACCATTTGTGCCCGACGTGATGCTGAAACAGCTTCGGATAGGAGGGCTTCTGGTTATCCCGGTGGGCAGCGAGAAGGAACAAAAGATGATGACTATCCTGCGCGTAGGCGAACAGGAATATGAACGGATTGAGCTCGATACGTTCCGGTTCGTTCCGCTTGTAGGAGACAGTGCGTGGTGATGTGCTGATTTGATGATTTTATTTGATGGAAGCTGTTTTTGATACTTACCGAAAGAATATAGTCGAGGCCGACAGTCGCATCATGGGCTTACGCAAACTGATCAACGGCAATTCGTTGCTGCGGTTAGCTACCATTGTGGGCGGCGGTGCAGCATTATTTGCCGCTGTGCAGACCGAAAGTGTATTGCTTGTCGTTGGCCTTTTCCTCCTTATCGTGGTTTGCTTTATGGCGCTCGTATGGCGGCAAAGTAAATTGGAGGCGCAGAAGACGGTATGGGAAGATTTCCTGACGATAAATCAGAACGAACTGGCAATAGCCGATGGCAAGCCGAACAGGTACCCGGATGGCGCCGCTTATGCGGACGGGAAGCACCCGTATAGCGGTGATCTGGATATCTTCGGCTCATCGTCTGTCTATGCATTGATTAACCGGTGTGCAACGCCTACGGCTAATGCCGGTCTGGCGGCATGGCTATCGGCGCCGGCGGACAGTGAGACTATCATGGAGCGACAGGCAGTGGTGCGCGAACTAGCGGCGGACACCGGCTGGTGCCAACAGTTCCAGGCCGATCTGATATTCAACCTGACTCAACGTACCGATTTTAAACAACAGTTTGCCCAATTTCTAAAAGGAGGCGATATACTGGAAAGCAAGTTCCTAAGGCGTTACGTAAAAATTGTTCCATGGTTGATGGTGCTCGTTGTTGCGTTGGCCGTTTTCTGGCCGCCAGCCACTCCGTTGGTCATTTTCCTGGCATTGGCCCACCTGTTGGCAGCCGTAGCCTACGGCGGCAAGATAGGCCGTATAGCCGGTCAGGTAGATCGGGCTGGGCGGATTCTGGGAGCATTCGCCAAATCGTTCGGGCGGATTGAAAGCCGTCGGTGGGAAAGTGTGCACGGGCAGGCACTGGTTGGGTCTTTGCAAACCGAAGGTGGCGAAAAGCCTGTTTCGACAATTTTCGGGGAGTTGGCTACGCTGATTGACCGGTTAGATTACCGGTTGAATATGCTGGTAGGCGGTGTGCTCAATATGGTGGCATTGTGGGATTTCAGGCAGGTCTTCGCGGTGATCGATTGGCGTAGCAAATATGGCAACCGGGTGTTGGCGGCATTAGATGTAGTGGCAGAATTTGAGGTACTGGTAAGTTTGGCAACGCTGCGCCGTAACCATCCTACGTGGGTATTCCCCGAAGTGGTGGCGTCCACGCGGCCATTCGTGGCGGCTACCGGGCTGTCGCATCCGCTCATTGCACCGCGTACGGCCGTACCAAATGACTATGCGATGGATGGTCACCGGGTGGCGCTGATTACGGGTTCCAACATGGCAGGGAAAAGCACGTTTCTCCGTGTTATCGGCACTAACGCGGTGCTGGCATTCTGCGGGGCACCGGTATGCGGTTTGCACATGCGGTTGTCGGTTTTCCATGTGGTGAGTTACATGCGCATCGCCGATTCGCTGAATGAAAGCACATCCACCTTCAAGGCCGAGCTCAACCGCATCGAAAGCGTATTGCGGGCCGTGCGCACCCAGCCGGATACGTTTTTTCTCATCGATGAGATGCTGCGGGGTACCAACTCCAAAGACAAATACCTGGGGTCGAAGGCCATTATTAAGCAGTTGATTGCCGACGGCGGGGTGGGAATGGTAGCCACACACGACCTTCAACTGGCCAAACTTGCAGAGGAATACCCGGATAAGCTGGCCAACTTCCATTTCGATATCCAGGTGCAGGAAGGGGAGATGCTGTTCGACTACAAACTCAAACCGGGCGAATGCACCATTTTCAATGCATCGCTACTATTGAAAAATATCGGTATCGATGTGGCCGGATAGGTAAATCAGCGTTTCATCACACGTGCCAGTTCGCGCTTCGAGTCGCGCTCCTTAATCGTTTCGCGCTTGTCGAAATCCTTTTTGCCCTGCGCCAATGCAATTTCCACTTTGGCAAAACCCCGCTTACTGATAAACATGCGCAGGGGAACGATGGTAAATCCCCGCTCGTCGGCTTTGGTTTTCAGTTTTTTGAGCTCCTTTTTGGTGAGTAGCAGTTGCCGGTCGCGCTTAGCCTCGTGGTTATAAAATGAGCCATGCGAATATTCGGCGATGTGCATGTTGCGGATATACAGGTCGCTTTCGAAAAACGAACAGAAAGCGTCGTTGATATTGGCTTTCCCTTCCCGTATGGATTTGATTTCCGTGCCCAGAAGACGGATGCCGGCAATGTACGTATCGAGGATGTGATATTCGAAATACGCTTTTTTATTTTTGATATGAATAGCTGAAGATAATGCCATTTCCTTTACTTTATACCGGCCTGCAATAAATATTTTGCGCTACCTTATCCGAAATGTTGATTTTCGTACCGTCGATTTCCAGGGCTATTGAATGGTCAAATCCATACCGCTGCAATACGATTACCTCGCTGTGGATACCGATGCCAATCTGGCTCACGTACTGGAGAAACGAAGGGCTGTTATCTTTTACAGCGATGATGGTGTACAGGTTCCCTTCGGGAGCCTCGGCAAGCGTAAGTCGCGTCTCATGGATATAATCGCCTTCGGCGCTGGGAATTACATCGCCATGCGGGTCGAACTGGGGGAATCCCAGGAACCGGTCCAGCCGTTCCACCAGTTTTTCCGATTTGATGTGTTCCAGTTGCTCCGCGATATCGTGTACCTGATCCCAGCTGAAGCCCAACTTATCAAATAAGAACGTTTCCCATAGCCGGTGCCTCCTGATGATGGCCACAGCCAGATCGCGCCCCGTATCGGTAAGGGTGATTTTCCCATACTTCTCGTAGTTCACCAGCTGTTTTTCCCGCAATTTCTTCAACATATCGGTTGCCGTGGCCGGGCGGACGTTCAGCGTACCAGCCAGCTGGTTGGTTCCTGCGCCACCCGCGCCGTTGTGCTCGGCAGTAATGCGGAGCAACGCCTTTAAGTAGTTTTCTTCGGTATCCGATAGCATAGCGGCAAAGGTAGGCAAATTGTTAAGAAAAAATATTTTTTGGCTTTCCTGAAAAAAATGCAATATCTTACAGGAAAATTCGCACATCATGGATACCCATCGCTTTACCATCGGCATCGAGGAAGAATATATGGTGATGGATCCCATTAGCCGCGAACTGAAATCCCATGATCAGAAAATTGTCGAGCTGTCACAGAAAATACTGAAAGACAGGGTAAAAGCCGAGATGCATCAGACGGTGGTTGAGGTAGGCACAGACATTTGTAACAATATTGAGGAAGCCCGTGAGGACGTACGGTTGCTACGTGCCACCGTCGCCGAGATTGCCGGTGAACTAGACTTGATCGTGGGTGCCTCGGGTACCCATCCGTTTTCAGAATGGGAGCGTCAATTGATTACGGATAATCCGCATTATTTTGAGATCATCAACGAAATGCAGGATGCCGCACGCTCCATCCTCATCTTTGGCCTGCATGTGCATGTCGGTATGGAGAGCCGGCGGATGGCGGTGCACATCGCTAACTCCGCCCGGTATTTCCTGCCCCACATTTTTGCCTTATCAACCAACTCACCTTTCTGGGAGGGACGGAATACAGGCTTCAAGTCGTTCCGTACGAAAGTATTCGATAAGTTTCCCCGCACAGGCATTCCCGATTACTTCGAATCCATCGAGGAATACGATAGCTACATCAACCTGCTCATCAAAACCAACTGCATCGACAATGCAAAGAAAGTATGGTGGGATCTGCGTGTGCATCCGTTTTACAATACCATTGAATTCCGTATTTGCGATGTGTCGCTCACCGTATCCGAAACCATGGCACTGGCGGCACTCTTCCAGGCCGTCTGTGTGAAATTACACAAGCTGCGCTCGCAGAACATGAGTTACATGATCTATAAGCGCTCGTTGATCAATGAAAACAAATGGCGCGCTTCGCGCTATGGACTGGATGGCCAGCTGATCGATTTCGGCAAGGAGATGGAAGTCAACACACGGGTTTTGATTTACGAGCTGCTTGATTTCGTTGACGATGTGGTAGACGCGCTGGGGAGCCGTGAAGCTATTGCTGTTGTACCTCGAATGCTGGAAAACGGCACCGGCGCCGACCGGCAACTGGCCGTTTATGAAGATACCCGCAGTCTGGTAGCGGTAGTTGATTTCGTTTGCGGACAGTTCCTTGTGTAGCTTTTGTTACCTTGTTATTACGTTTTATTACCTTTGCCGGATGAACCGACCGGAATGTGATATGCGGATAGCACTGCTGGACTTCAATAAAGGGTATCCCAACCAGGGGATGGCCAATATATGCCTTTCAATTGGCATGCAAGCATTTCAAGGTAGGCACGTTATGCCGGCGTAAGTCGGCTGCTTTTGGTGTGTTCCCCATTCATAAAACGCTCATCGGTAAATCCGAAGACGTTTTTGCCGCGCTTCCAGATCCTTTTTATGCCATCGATAGCCGCGAATGGCAGGTGGTAACGGCTGATATGGCACATTTGCGCGCGTCGGGTATGGCCGTATTAGCTATTGAGAAGGAGCGTCCGCATGTGCCGTTCGAACGTGCCGTGATGGCTGTCCGTTTCTCGCCCGAGATGATAGGTACGCAGTTCCACCCCGAGGCCGACGCGGCGCGGATGCGCACCCACCTGCTGGCCGCCGATAAGAAGCGGCAAGTGGTGCAACAACAGGGTGCTGCCAAATACGATGACATGCTGCGGTGCCTGGAAGACCCTGCTAAAATCACACTTACCCAGCATGTGGTGCTACCGGCATTCCTGGATGCCGCTTACCGGGCGCGCATCGAACGGCGCGATGCTGTTGTCTGATTATCATAATCGCCTACATCATGATACCATCCATCCGCCGCGCGTTTAATACCCGCTTTTCAGCAGCGCACTATCAGCGACTGTTGGCGTTATTGGGTGAGCCACACCCGGGGGCACTGGGTTTCCGTGTGGCAGAGACCCCCGTGTTTGTGCCGCGTATACTTACCGAAAGGCTGGTCGAGGCATGTGAAGGCATCGTTGATGAGCTGATTGCTCCCGGTTTCTCCCGGCTTACCGATCGTGCCATCCCGCCCCATTTGCGTGTGCCGGGCCAGGAAAACCACTGTGAAATATTTTGTCTGGATTTTGCCGTCTGTCTTGATGATGCCGGGCATCCGATGCCGCAACTCATCGAATTGCAGGGATTTCCTACGGTACTCTTTTTCCAGGCAGCATTGGCGCGTGCATACCGTCAATGTTACGATATCCCCGCCGGTTTTGATAATTATTTCAATGGCTACGATGATGATCGCTATATGCAGTTGCTGAAACGGCTGCTGCTGGGCGGCCACGCGCCCGAGCACGTTGTGTTATTGGAGGTAACCCCCCACGAGCAGAAAACCCGGCTTGATTTTTACCTCACGGAAGACGCTACTGGCATATGCACCGTCTGTATTTCGGAACTCTTCCGGGAGGGAGATAGGTACTACTATTTCCGCGACGGACAGCAGATACCCGTAAAGCGTATCTACAACCGACTGATTGCGGAAGATTTCGAATTGCAGAAAGGACGGTTGTCCCGGTTTGCCGATATCACCGGGCCGGCGGAGGTGGAGTGGATTCCACACCCCAATTGGTTCTACCGCATCAGTAAATATACATTGCCGGGACTGCGCTCATCCTATGTGCCTGAGACCCGTTTTCTCGATGAAGTGCATGCACTTCCCCGCGATTTGGATCGTTACGTATTGAAGCCATTGTATTCGTTTGCAGGTCAGGGCGTGCTGGTCGATGTGCACGAGGCCGATATTGCCGCTATTAAAAACCCTGCACAATGGATTTTGCAGCGCAAGGTTACCTATGTGCCGGTGGTAAATACGCCGACAGGCGCCGCCACCTGCGAATTGCGGATGATTTACTGTTGGGAACCGGGCGCACGGCGCTCCGTATTGGTCAACAACCTCGCCCGCCTGGGCAAAAGCAAGCTGATGGGTGTCCGATATAACGATGGGATGGACTGGGTAGGAGCGGGAATCGGATTTTTCGAACAGGGGTAATAAAAATGCGGGATAAAAAACAAACGCCGGAAGTTTTTATCCGGCGCCCATTGCTGTTTAGCATTAGCATATGTCGTTCCTTGTTAGGCGTTTACGCGCAACTCTTCGGCCATGGCTTTACCGATTTCAGCCGGTGATTCAACCACCCGGATTCCACATTCGCGCATGATTTTCATCTTAGCTGCAGCGGTATCATCTGCCCCCCCCACAATGGCACCGGCGTGGCCCATGCGGCGGCCCGGGGGCGCTGTCTGACCAGCGATAAACCCGACGACCGGCTTGGTGCCGTTTTCTTTAATCCAGCGTGCGGCTTCGGCTTCCATGCCACCGCCGATTTCGCCGATAACAATGATGCCTTCCGTTTCGGGGTCATTCATCAGCAACTCCACGGCTTCTTTAGTGGTGGTGCCGATGATGGGGTCACCTCCAATGCCGATGGCTGTGGTAATGCCCAATCCGGCTTTGACGGTTTGGTCCACAGCTTCGTAAGTAAGCGTACCCGACTTGGATACCACACCTACTGAACCTTTTTTGAAGATGAAGCCCGGCATGATGCCAATCTTCGCTTCATCTGCTGTGATGATGCCCGGACAGTTCGGACCGATTAGCCTCGAATTTTTATCACTCAGGTATGATTTCACCTGAATCATGTCTTTTGTAGGAATACCTTCGGTAATACAGACGATAACACCAATGCCTGCCGCAGCAGCTTCCATGATGGCATCGGCCGCAAATGCCGGTGGCACGAAAATGATCGACACATTTGCGCTGGTTTTGTCAACGGCTTCTGCAACGGTGTTGAAGACTGGTCGCTCAAGGTGCGTTTGGCCACCCTTGCCCGGCGTAACACCACCAACTACATTTGTGCCGTATTCAATCATCTGCGACGCATGATACGTGCCTTCATTGCCCGTGAAACCCTGTACGATTACTTTGGAATCCTTATTTACTAGTACACTCATTGTTCTGGTTTTTGCACCGCAAACTTAGATAAAATTGCGTTGATATGCAAGTTGATGGCCTATACAAAAAAACAGGGTTTTCGGTTGCTTACCATCTGCCCGGGTCCCAATGTCACTAATGCAATTTAGCATAAAACTCCCACAACACAATGCCTACGGATACCGCGATATTAAGGGAATGCTTGGTGCCCGACTGGGGGATTTCGATGCAGTTATCGACCATCGCCATTACGTCGTCCGAAACGCCATGCACCTCATTGCCAAACACTAATGCATATTTTTCGGTAGTGGCTGGTGCAAATTGGTGAAGTGCACAGCTGCCCGCAGCTTGTTCGACGGCCACAACACGGTATCCGGCATCCCGAAGCTGCCGGACGGCCATCGTGGTATCGGTTACATGTTGCCATGCTACGGATTGGGTAGCGCCGAGTGCGGTTTTTTCAATTTCGCGATGGGGTGGTGTGCCGGTAATGCCACACAGAATGACCTGTTCAATGGCAAAGGCATCAGCAGTACGGAATGCGGAACCGACATTGTGCATGCTGCGCACATTATCGAGCACCAGTGTAATGGGAAGTTTCGTCTGGGTTTTGAACGCTTCTACGGATGGACGTTTCAACTCATCCATGGATAACTTTTGCATGGGGCAAAGATAAGGAAAGTCATAAAAGCAAACTTAGTGTAGCGATCTCATTGATGCCGGAAAAAGGAAAAGATTAAAACATCAATACTTTATCTAAGTTTGTTTTGAAAATTAAAAAGAAGATAGTAACTTTGCGGACTGAAAATTGATAGGAAAATTAGCTCATATAAATGGCAAATCATAAATCATCACTTAAGAGAATCCGTTCCAGCGCTGCGAAGCGTTTGAGGAACCGTTACCAGGCGAAGACAACCCGTAATGCAATTAAGAAATTGCGTAACACCACCGATGCGACTGAAGCAAAAGCATTGTTGCCGCGCGTGGTTTCCATGTTGGATCGCCTGGCCAAGAAAAACGTCATCCACAAGAACAAAGCTTCTAATAACAAATCGAAGCTGACCAAACTTGTGAACAGCTTGTCATAATAAATACTACAGATACAATAAGCGAAAAGCCGCCCTGCAATGCAGAGCGGCTTTTTTCGTTCGTATTCGGCAGTGTGCCGCTATCCTTCATTCCGTACAGCTTCCAGCACCTGCTGTAATTTTGCTTGGTCATGCAGGTAGGGCTCCAGATCAAGTAATTTCACTTTCCGGAAGTCTACCGGATGGCTTTCGCTTTGCAGGGAAATGTACCCGCTTTTCAGTACTTTTCCATCCTCTTTTACTGCGGGGTCGTAGTTGGATACGCTACCCCCGCCGATCTGGGGTTTGTAGTACGTCAGCACCGTGTCTCCCTCAAGGATATGGTGCACTACGGAGTCGGCCAATACCAGGAATTCGGCAGTTACCCACTGGTCGCCATGGTACGTTTTGGAGGTAGAGTTGGTGCAGTGGGGGGTAAATAACTCGCCATCCCTTTCCATAAGCACATTGGTGCCCGGCGTGCACAGGTTACTCGTGGTCCGTTCGTTGGTGCCGTCGCCGCCGAGGAGCTGCCCTTCGATTGATATCGGAAAATCCTGATCTTTCAGCATGGTGTGGGGGTCCTGCCCGTGCAGCATAGCCCCGCTGTTGCGCCACGCCCAGCCTTCGCCACCCGGAGCCTGTTCGCCGGTAAAGCGGTATTCCACCCGGAGCAGGTAGGCAGAGTAGGGTGTATTATAATGGATATGGCCGTATTGGAAATCGAAATCGGTGTAGCCATCGTAGCGCACTTTCATGAGGCCATCTTCCACACGGAAGGTGTTGGCATAGTTCTCGCCAACTTCATGTTTGGCTATTTTCACGGTCCAATCGTTGAGGTCCTTCCCGTTGAAGAGCTGTATCCATTCCGGCGTGTCGGCCTGCTCTGCGGTTGTACAGGCGGTTACGGCTGTTGCAAGGGCTGCCGCGATCATAAGCGTTTTTTTCATCTGTCTGTTTTTTCTTTTAGTTGTTGAATGGAGGAAATAAACAATTTGTTAGACGCGATGAAGATACTAATAAATTGCAGAATCGCTCATTTTGCTTTTCATTTCATGGCTGAGGATAAAACTTGATTACTAAAAATATTAGTGTTAGCTTTGATGTCCCATTTGGTTAGGATATGATGGCGGCAAGTGAAAATACACGTGAGATAGTAAATCGACTGAAGCAGGATATCCTGCGCCTGCAGGGAGTTATCCCGCCTGATAGCCCTGCCACGCGGATTGGTCTCGGTCCGGTGGAGAAGGCCTTTCCTCACGGCGCTTTCCCGTCCTTCGGTGTGCACGAGTTTATTTGCAGGTGCCGGGAAGAAAGCGCGGCTACCAGTGGTTTCATGGGCGGCCTGCTGGGCAAGCTGATGGCAGGCGGCGGCGTTTGCTTCTGGATCAGTACGTCGAGGATGCTTTTTCCACCTTCCCTGGTTACCTTCGGTGTACAGCCAGACCGTGTCGTTTTCATGGAGGTGGCTCGTGAGCGGGATGTGCTGTGGGCTGCCGAGGAAGCCCTTAAATGCAATGGCCTGGCGGCTGTGGTTGCTGAGCTGCGGGATATGGACTTTGCGCAGTCGCGCCGGTTGCAGCTGGCCGTGGAGAAAAGCCGGGTAACCGGGTTGATGCTGCGGAGCAACCCCCGTATTGTCGGCGCTACGGCCTGTGCCGCCCGCTGGCGCATCGCGCCGCTGCCAAGTCTACCGGCCGATGGCCTGCCGGGAGTGGGTTTCCCGCGGTGGGAGGTGGAGTTGCTGAAAGTCCGCAACGGAAACCCCGGCTGCTGGCAGCTGGAGTGGGCTGAAGGGCGTTTCGTACCCATGGTGCGGCGCATAAGCCAGGCGTCCAGCCGGATGAAGAAAATCAGCTGATATGGAAAAACGTTTCGCATCGATCTGGTTTCGCTACCTCACTACAGACAGGCATGCCATCCGTAAGCCCGGTTTGCGCACGGTGCCCTTCGCGTTGGCGGCGCCGGTGCACGGCCGCATGGTCATCACCGAGGCAAATGCCGTAGCCGAAGCGCAAGGAGTCATCCGCGGAATGGTGGTAGCGGATGCCATGGCGTTTCTGCCCACATTGGAGGTTGCTGACGAACAGCCGGGGCTGGCGGCCCGATTGCTGAATGTGCTCGGCCTGTGGTGCATTCGCTACACCCCCCTCGTGGCCGTGGCGCCGCCGGACGGGCTGATCCTCGATATCAGCGGCTGCGCCCACCTGTGGGGTGGTGAACGCAGGTACCTCAAAGACGTCGTATCCAGGCTGCGGTTTCGGGGATTCCACGTGCGGATGGCTGTTGCCGGCACCATTGGCACAGCCTGGGCGGTAGCCCGTTTTGGCACGAAAAGACCCATTGTCCAAAACGGCGGAGAGGCCGATGTGCTCATGGACCTGCCTCCCGCAGCGCTCCGGCTGGAGCCGGAAGTGACGGCGAAGCTGCACAAACTGGGGCTGCGTACGATCGGCAGCTTCATGCACATGCCACCATCCGTGCTGCGGAGGCGCTTCGGTGAAGATTTGCCCCGGCGCCTGCGGCAGGCATTGGGCCGGGAGGATGAGCCTATTGTGCCGCTTAGGCCCATACCGCCCTACGTGGAGCGCCTGCCCTGCCTTGAGCCCATCCGCACGGCAGCAGGGATCGAAATCGCGATACAGCGGTTGTTGGAGGTACTCTGTAAGCGGCTCTCGGGCGAGGGCAAGGGCTTGCGTGCGGCGAGTCTGGTAGGCCACCGGGTAGATGGTAAGGTAGTGCAGGTGGGTATCACTACCAGCCGGGCTACGGCCAGCATACCGCACCTGACAAAGTTGTTCGGACTGAAAGTACCCCAAATCGAACCTGCCCTGGGCATCGAGCTGTTCGTGCTGGAAGCCTCCGGCGTGGAAGATGCTGATCCGGTGCAGGAAGCGCTGTGGGGCGGTGCCACAGGGCTGGACGATACGGCGCTGCCCGAACTCATCGACCGGCTGAAAGGCCGGGCCGGGATACGGGCCGTTTACCGTTACCTGCCCGACGAACATCACTGGCCCGAGCGGTCATTCCGCGAGGCTTCCTCCCTCACGGAGTTGCCGTCCACCGGCTGGAAGAGCGACAGGCCGCGGCCCACACGGCTATTGCCCAAACCCGAATCCATCGAAGTAACGGCACCGATACCGGATTATCCGCCGATGCTGTTCCGATATCGGGGCGAGGTACATCCCATCAGGCGGGCCGACGGGCCGGAGCGTATCGAGCGCGAATGGTGGCTGGACCCCGGTGAACACCGGGACTATTACTGCGTGGAAGATGATAAGGGAAGGCGGTACTGGCTTTTCCGCGCGGGGCATTATGGTGATGATAGCTCCCGGCAATGGTTTCTGCACGGGTTTTTTGCTTAGGAAGGGGAATGTATGGCATACGTGGAATTGCAGGTAACGACGAATTTCAGTTTCCTCCGCGGGGCTTCGCACCCCGATGAACTGGTGGAGCGGGCTGCGGCATTGGGTTACCGCGCCGTGGCCGTTACGGATCGCAACAGCTTCGCAGGCATCGTTCGGGCACATGTGGCAGCCTGCAAATACGGTATACGCTTCATTCCGGGTTGCCGGCTCGACCTCATGGATGGCCCCAGCCTGCTGGCTTATCCGACCAACCGCGAAGCCTACGGGCGGCTCTCCCGGCTGCTTACCAAAGGCAACCGCCGGGCTGAGAAGGGGCAATGCCACCTGTACAAAGCCGATGTTTTCGAATATAGCGAGGGTATGTATTTCATCGCTGTGCCACCCGATAACCTGACGCCTGCGTTTGAGCTGGAACCGGATTATGTGCGGCACATGACTACATACCGCGAGGCACTGGGCAACACGTTCTGCCTCGGTGCCGTGCGCACCTATACGAGCGACGATGCTAAGAAGCTGTTCCGGATCCACCAATTGTGCACAGCGCTGGATATGCCCATGGTGGCCCTCAACGATGTGCATTACCACGTGCCGGAACGGCGGGAATTGCAGGATGTACTAACCTGCATCTGGGAGAAATGCACCATCCAGACCGCGGGTTATCGCCTGCATGCCAATGCAGAGCGCTACCTAAAACCCCCCGATGAGATGGAGCGCCTGTTCAGGCAGTATCCCGAGGCCATCCGCAACGCAGCGGCCATTGCCGACGCCTGCCGTTTTTCGCTGAAGGAACTGCAATACGTATACCCCGAAGAATTGGTGCCCGAGGGGCGTACACCACAGGAGGAACTTACCCGGCTGACGTGGCAAGGCGCTGTACAGCGTTATCCGGCAGGCATCCCGGATAGCGTGCGGGAATCCATCACGCAGGAGTTGGCCTTCATCGCCCGGAAAAACTATGCTTCCTACTTCCTCACGGTACACGACTATGTGCGGTTTGCGCGCTCGCGCGATATCCTTTGCCAGGGGCGGGGGTCTGCCGCCAACTCCACCGTATGCTATTGCTTGGAAATTACGTCGGTCAATCCGGCCAAGGTCCGGTTGCTGTTTGCCCGGTTTATGTCGGATGCCCGCGACGAACCGCCCGATATCGACGTGGATTTCGAGCACGAGCGGCGGGAGGAGGTTATCCAATACATCTACGAAAAGTATACCCGCGACCGGGCGGCCATCGTGGCTACAGTAACGCATGTACATGCCCGGGGTGCCGCGCGTGATGTGGGCAAAGCGATGGGGCTGTCGTTGGATGCCGTGGGGCGGCTCGCCGGCACGGTCAGCAGCCATTGGGATAATTATATCGATGAGCAGTTGCTGGCGGATCAGGGATTCAACCCCCGCGACCCACACCTGCGTAAGGTGCTGCAGCTCATCGACCAATATAGCGGGTTCCCCCGCCAACTTGGGCAGCACACCGGCGGCTTTGTCATCACGCAGGGCCGCCTGGACGAGCTATGCCCCATTATCAATGCCCGAATGGAAGACCGCACGAACCTCGAATGGAACAAGGATGATCTCGAAGCCCTCGGGTTCCTGAAGGTCGATGTGCTGGGCCTCGGTATGCTCACCTGCATCCGCAAGGCATTCGAACTGGCTAAACAGCATTATGGCCGTGACCTCACGCTGGCCAACGTCCCTCAGGACAAATCGGAAGTGTACGACATGATCTGCCGTGCCGATACGCTCGGTGTTTTCCAGATCGAAAGCCGTGCCCAGATGTCCATGCTGCCACGGCTGAGACCCCGCATATTCTACGACCTGGTCATCGAGGTGGCCATCGTACGGCCCGGGCCAATACAGGGCGACATGGTGCATCCTTACCTGCGGCGGCGCAACGGGGAGGAGGATGTGGATTACCCCTCGGAAGAAATCAAGGGCATCCTGGAAAAGACAAAAGGCGTTCCCTTATTCCAGGAACAGGCGATGGAAATCGCCATCGTCGCCGCGGAGTTCACGGCTGCCGAGGCCGATGAACTCCGGCGCAGCATGGCCACCTTCAAGGCCAAGGGGCAGGTCTCCGCATTCCATGAAAAGATGGTAACCGGCATGGTTAGGAAGGGGTATACGGAAGAGTTTGCCAACCGCGTATTCAAGCAACTGGAGGGATTCGGCAGTTACGGCTTCCCCGAGAGTCACGCCGCTTCCTTCGCCCTGTTGGTCTACATATCCTCGTGGCTCAAATGCTTTTATCCGGATATTTTCGCGGCATCCCTGCTCAATAGCCAGCCCATGGGATTCTACCAGCCTGCGCAGATCATCATCGACGCCCAGAAGCACGGGGTTGATGTGCGGCCCGTGGATGTAAACCACTCCCGGTGGGATCACACGCTCGAAGGTGAATTCGGTGTGGAACACCACGCCCTGCGCCTCGGCTTCCGGCAAGTGAAAGGATTGTCCGAAGAAGACAGCGAGCGATTGGTCAATGGCCGTGGGGACGGGTATATCGCACTCACCGCATTGGTCGATGCCGGCGTTTCGCTGGCCGCCATGGAGCGGCTGGCCGATGCGGATGCGTTCCGTTCGATGGGGTTTGATCGCAGGCAGGCCCTTTGGATGGTTTCGGCGCTGGCGGATAGGCCCGTTGCCCTGTTTGCCGGCCAACCGTCGGAATGCACCAAAGAGGGACAGATCGCGTTGCCGCTGATGACGCAGGGGGAGCACGTGGTGCAGGATTATGCCAGTACAGGATTATCGGTCAAGGCACATCCCGTAAGTTTCCTGCGTGAAAAGCTGGATTTGCTACGGGTGACGCCCACGGGGAACCTGCCGACGATGAAGGATGGGATGTTTGTGAAGGTATGCGGGATGATTACCGTTCGGCAGCGTCCGGGTACGGCCAAGGGGGTGCTTTTCGTTACCATTGAAGACGAAACCGGGTTTGCCAACCTCGTGGTCTGGGGCCTCATGTTTGAGAAGTACCGCCGCGAAATCCTGCAATCGCGGCTGCTGCTAGTGGCAGGCAAGCTACAGATCGAAGGTGAAGTCATCCACGTCATCGTGCAGCATTGCACCAACCTGAACGGCTGGCTGCGTGGCCTGGCGACTCCCGAAGGAGTGGATGCAGCAGGGGTATTCCATAAAGGAAGGAATTTTCAATAAACATTCCCACAGTTCCCTTGTTGTATTCGTAAAACAAATTGCTATGGATATGCCCAAACCCATGACGCCGCTATCGAAAGTCATTGTGCGGCTTGAGGAAAAAGGTTACGGCCGCGAACTCCTGGTAACGGATGGAGGTGCCCATTTTGAAGACGGGGGACGGTTGTACACACCCACCGAGCTGACCATTGTTAAGGTTTACCGGTTTGAGGGTGAATCTGACCCTGCCGATATGTCCGTGGCCTATGCGATTCGCTCGGACGACGGTGAATGCGGCTTTCTGGTGAATGCCTATGGTACCTATTCCAATCAGGATAACCCTTATTATGACGACTTTATTCGTAGTGTACCCGTAGAAGAGCAGGAAGATTTGTAGTGTAGGGAAAATAAAAATAAAAAAATTATAAAAAAATTAGGAGTTTATTAAAAATCTACTAAATTTGTGGTCATTCATGTGTGCAGCCATTTGCGTAGTGCCCTGCATCCCTTGCGGGGCCACGCATTTGGTATTCTCTCTTTAAAACTTAAGCAATCCCCTTTTTAAGCAATCCCCTTTTTATTCGCATCAAACTTGAGCATGATAAAGAGCAGGATGGTGAAACTCCACAAGGACGAACCACCATAACTGATGAAAGGCAGGGGAATACCGATGATGGGTACGATGCCGATGGTCATGCCGATATTGATGGCAAAGTGGAAGAACAGGATGCTGGCAACGCCATAGGCGTAGATGCGGGCGAAGGGGGTCCGCTGGCGTTCGGCGATATTCACGATACGCAACAACAGGGTCAGGTAAATGCCGATAACGACCATCGAACCTACGAATCCCCATTCTTCACCTACGGTGCAGAAGATAAAATCCGTACTTTGCTCAGGTACAAAGTTGTACTTCGTTTGCGTACCCTGTAGGTAACCTTTCCCCCAGAACTGACCGGAGCCGATGGCAATCATCGATTGGTTGAGGTTGTAGCCTTGTCCCCGGGGGTCGTCAATCTTGCCCAAAAGCACATCGATACGGTTGCGTTGGTGCGATTGTAACACATTATCGTAGACAAACTCTACACAAAGTATATAGGCTGCGGCAATAAAGAACATCGCGGCCAGGCTGGTCATCAGCTTCCGCTTCTTCCGGAAATAATAAATACCCAACCCGATGAATATGGCAACGCCGGCAATAACCGCCCATTGATTAAATGCCAGGGTGAGTACGAATAGTAGGATAGCCAATGCGCCAAACAACATCCACGGCCCGGAGATATATCCCTCCCTGTAAAACACAAAAACCAGTGCAAAAAAAGCGAGTGCCGACCCCGTATCCGGCTGGAGCAACACCAATACAACTGGCAATGCCACAATGGCTGCGCCGCCAATCAGCGTTTTCAGGTTGGGGGTTTTCGTACTGTGCGCGCTCAGATACCGGGCCAGCAGCAAGCAGGTGGCCAGCTTGGCAAATTCAGAAGGCTGTAGCCGGAAACTGCCTATGGGAATCCACGCCTGGTTTCCGCCCACGTTGCGCCCCACAATGAGCACGGTTATCAATAACAGGATGGTAATGGCGTATAAGATGGGCGAGAAGGAACTGTAAAACTTGGCATCTACGATGAGGATGACAACCGCCAGCAGCATCGCCGAAAAGATATAGATGGACTGCTTGCCGTAGTTGGTTTCCATGCTGAACAATCCCGGGTGTTGAGGATCAAAGACGGCCGCATGGATATTAAACCACCCGATGATACAGAGCAGGAGCCATAACAATACGGTGAACCAATCCACTTCGCCACCAAAGAACCTATTTCGATGCGGATTACTCATACCTGCTGGCTAATAGGCTATGGTGAACAAATACGGCATCTTCGTCTGGCTCCTTTGCCGGTGCAGCGGGCCGCCGGGGTGCTGCCTTAACGGATTCAGCCGGTTTTTCCGTCTCCACCTTGGGCAGGAGGTCGGCATTATGGATCCGATCCTGGATATATTTAGGTAGGGTGATGGTATCTTTGAGGTACTGCTCCACGAGCATGCTGGCGATAGGCCCGGCCCAGACACCGCCATATCCGGCATTTTCTACGACTACGGCAATGGCGATTTTGGGATTGTCGCGCGGGGCGAACGCAAAAAATACCGCATGGTCAGCCCCATGTGGGTTTTGGGCCGTACCTGTTTTACCACACATCTCGATGTCGGCAATCCGTACGGAATACCCCGTGCCACCCGGCACGTTGACCGCCCGGCTCAGTCCTTCCACCACGGGTTCGTAATACTTTGTATCTACACCAGCTGAAATCTTCTCCGTAAATTCAGGCTTGACGATATTTTTCTCACCGATGGCTTTGACGAGGTGCGGACGGTAGTAAAAACCCCGGTTGGCTACAATGGCCATGATGTTGGCCATCTGCAAGGGGGTAATGCCCATTTCACCCTGACCGATGGACAGCGAGATGTTGTAACCCGATCCCCACCGTGCATTGCCATACCGCTTCGTGTAGTAATCGGCCGTAGGCAGTAGGCCGTCCTGCTCGCCCGGCAGGTCAATCCCCAGCGGCTGCCCGATGCCAAACTTCATGGTCGCGTCGCGCCATAGCGTATAGGCCTCCGTAGTGGCCAGATTGCTGCGGTGGTCAATCATCCGGGCGTAGGTATAGCCAAAATAGGTGTTGCACGAGCGCTGGATGGCGGTGACCAGCGGGATGGATCCATCCACGTGCGTACAGCGCATAATAGCCCGGCCACCTCCGTAGCGGTACCCGCCGGGGCAATTGAACACGGTGCTGGCCTCGATGAGGCCGGCCTGCTGGGCAGTGAGTGCCGCCACCACCTTGAATACCGAGCCGGGCGGGTATTGGGCCTGGATAGGGCGGATAAACATCGGCTTGTAAGGGTCGTACAGCAATTTCATGTAATTGTTGCCCCGCTCGCGGCCTACCATCATGTTGGGGTCATAGCCGGGGCTGCTCACGAACGTCAGTATTTCGCCCGTGGCAGGCTCAATGGCGACCACACTGCCGATTTTGTTGCGCATCAACTTCTCGGCGAGGATTTGCAGGTCTTTATCCAGCGAAGACACCAAACCATCACCTGCGATGGCCAGTGTATCGTATTTGCCGTCGGCAAACGACCCCTGGGGCCGGTTAAAGGCATCGACCATCACATTTTTTACGCCGCGCTGCCCTCGGAGGAGGTCTTCATACGCCCGTTCCACGCCACTTGCCCCGATATAGTCGCCCGGCCGGTAGAAACCGCCGGAACGCTCGATATCGCGGTCATTCACTTCCTGGATGTACCCCAGGAATTGCGCCGCAATGCTGTCGGGGTAGCTGCGCACCGTCCGGTTCTGTACGTAGAACCCGCGGAATTTATACAGGTGTTCCTGCAGCTTTGCATAGGCGGTGGAGGGTATCTGCTTTTCGAATTGGGAAGCCTTGTACGGGGAGTAGTCGCGCGCAGTTTTCATCCGCTTCTCGAACCCTTCCCGGTCGATACCAACCAGCTCGCATAGCAATGCCGTATCGAGTTCCCTGACCTCGCGGGGAGTCACCAGGAGATCGTAAACCGGTTCATTTTGCACAAGGACCTCTCCATTGCGATCGAGGATGACACCCCGCGCAGGGTAGATGACCATCTTGCGCAGCACATTGTTGTTTGCAGACAACAGGTAGCTGTCGTCTATCAACTGCAGGTAGAATAGCCGCGCGGCGATAATGATGGCCACAGCGATGAATATACCCTGTACGATGTATTTTCGCTCAAAAAATGCGTTCATTTATGTGGATATGCCTTGGCGGCTGCTTTGTTTTAACGCTGTTTTTTCCGGTAAAAAAGCAGACTGAACAATAAAATGATAACGACGGTAAATATACAACTTAATAAGATACGGGTGATGGTGTATTGGAATTGATGGAATGTAAACGTTTCCAGCATAAACAATACCGAGTGATGGAAGAGGGAGAGTACGAAGATATACAGGAAATACCACCGGAAGGGTACGTTGCCCACCAGTGGCGTGATGTAGTTTTCGTGCTGGTCGCTTTGTAGGGTTACCCGTATAAAGAGGATACGCCCCCAGGCCAGGGCCACGCATGCCGCGGCATTGACGCCGAGGGTATCGTAAAACGCATCGATGGTAATGCCGGTAAGAAAGGCGAGGCAGTAAAGGATGAAATTGGACATGCCCACAGGGAGCAGCAAAATAAACAGCACGTAGGGAAACGGGGTGGCCAGGTTGTAATACCCCATGTTTTTAAACAGGAATACCTGTAGCGCCACGAGCACAAAAAAACGGACGATATTGTAGGAGAACACCTTAGCCATCGTTTTCGTTTTGAGCCTCCAGTGTTTCCCTTTCGTTGGCAAAGAGGTCTACCACCACGTATACCTGCCGAAGGTTGTGGAACTGCGTGCTAAACTTAACCCGGATATCCAGGAAACTGTCGCCGCCTGAAACGCCCGTCTCCACCACGTCGCCCACCAGTATGCCCGGGGGGAAGAGCGAAAACCCGGAGGTAAATACCTTTTCTCCTTTGCGTACCTTCACATGGTTGGGGATGTCTTTAAGCACGCCCAGCTGGGCGTTATAGCTGTCGCCCCACATCAATGAACCGAATGCCCCGCTGTCCTCCAGGGCGGCACTTACGCGTGTCTCACTGTGAAGCAGGGACTGCACGGTAGAAAAATGTTCCGAAACATTCAATACAATACCCACGATGCCGTTGGAGGTGATGACCCCCATACCTTTTTCAATGCCGTGCTTGCGGCCCTTATCCAGGGTAATGTAATTGTTTTTCTGATGGATACTGTTGTTGGTTACCTTAGCGACCACGTAGCGGTACTGTATATTCCCGGCACTATCGGCAACGGCACCACTGACTACGCTATCGGGTGCGGCGAGGAGCTGCAGCTGCTCCCGCAATCCGGCATTCTCTTCGGCCAGTTGCACATTCACGTCCCGGAGGTGGAGGTAGCTTTGCCAGGAATTGATACGCGCATAGGCCGATCCGACGAACTCGTTGGATGAATTGATGGCCGACGCGCGCTGGAACGAATTGTTCTGAATAACGAGGTACACGGCAAACCCAAAGAAAATAACGAAAAAGAAGAAGGCATTATACTTAGTAAGAATGAGCCAAAGGTTCTTCATGCCCTGGGTATTTTGTTTTGCGCGTTATGTTTTGCGCTTCATGCTGTATGCTTGGGGCTTCCTGTTTAACGCTTACGGCTTAAGGCGCATTGCCCACCGCGTAAAGCCCCCGGCTTCGAGCGGTTTACTGCATCAAAAACTTAAACGTACCGATGTTTTTCAATGCAATGCCGGTTCCACGTACAACGGCCCGCAGGGGGTCTTCAGCAACGTGTACCGGGAGCTTGGTTTTTGCCTGGATACGCTTGTCCAGTCCGCGTAACAGCGCGCCGCCTCCGGTAAGGTAAATGCCTGTCTGGTAAATATCGGCAGAAAGCTCCGGCGGAGTAATTTCCAATGCCTTTAGGATGGCCTCTTCGATTTTAGAAATGGACTTGTCCAGGCAATGGGCTATTTCGGTGTACGATACGGTAATCTGTTTCGGTACGCCGGTCATCAGGTCGCGGCCCTGCACGGCAAAATCGGCAGGTGGTTCCTGCAACTCGGGGAGGGCAGAACCTACCTCGATTTTTATTTTTTCCGCGGTCCGGTCGCCAATCATGATGTTATGCTGCCGACGTATGTATTGAACGATATCCGAATCGAAATTATCGCCTGCTACCCGTATCGACTGGTCGCACACGATGCCGGATAAGGCAATGACCGCGATTTCTGTGGTGCCGCCGCCGATATCGATGACCATGTTGCCCATGGGTTCTTCCACATCGATGCCAATACCCACCGCGGCAGCCATCGGCTCATGCACCAGGTAAACCTCTTTGGCACCGGCAATTTCGGCCGAGTCGCGCACGGCGCGTTTTTCCACTTCGGTGATGCCCGATGGGATACAGATAACCATCCGCAACGATGGGAAAAACCAGCCCTTGCCGTTGTTGACCATCTTTATCATGCCGCGAATCATGTGTTCGGCGGCATTGAAATCGGCAATTACACCGTCTTTCAACGGCCTCACCGTCCGGATGTTGTCGTGCGTTTTTCCCTCCATCTGCATGGCCTGGCGCCCTATCGCAATGACCTTGTTGGTGGTGCGGTCAAATGCCACAATGGATGGCTCATCCACCACCACTTTGTCATTATGGATAATGAGGGTGTTTGCCGTACCCAAATCAATAGCAACCTCTTGCGTAAACCAGTTAAATAAGCCCATCCGGCAAATATGATAAGATTTTTAAATTAGGTGCAAACCTACCAAAAAAACTGATAACTTCCACCACCATCTCCGATTTATATCCGATTTGTGTCAGCGCGTGGATACTACTCGTCAACCAGTACGCCAATGTAGAAGTTAAAGGTGTCCACTTCGAGGTTAGCGCGGGTAAGGCCGGGCATATCGACAGGGGTAAACTGCCGTGTGGGCTGGATGAATTGGTAGGTTCCCCCTTTGGTGCGGATGCGTACCGGCATATCGAAATCCGGCACATCGGCAATCCAGCGACAGAAAGGTTTACCGTCTTTCGCGAAGTAAAATTCGAGCGTGGGGATGTTGGCATGGCGTACATATTGCGCGTATACCTGCGACAGATCTTTTCCCGACTGCTCACTGATGTAGTTCACGATGTCTTCATAATCTACCGTGCTGTGGTAAAACCTGCTGTTGAGCCCCCTGAGTATTTTCCGCCATTTTTCATCGTCATCAATGATGGTACGCACCATGTTTTGCAGCACGCCACCCTTGTTGTACATATCGCCCGAGCCTTCGTTGTTCACGTGGTAGTTGCCCATGATGGGCGTAAGGTTCTGGATACCACGGCGGTTGCCGTGTACGTATTCCTGCCCCGCACGTTTGCCGAAGTGGTAATCGATGTACAGCGATTCGGAATAGTTGGTAAAGCTCTCGTGTATCCACATGTCGGCCAGATCTTTTGCCGTGATGTTGTTGCCGAACCACTCGTGCCCCGCTTCATGTACGATGATGAAATCCCACTTGCTGCCCCATCCGGTTCCCGACCCGTCGCGGCCCAGGTAGCCGTTCTGGTATTTGTTGCCATAGGCAATGGCGCTTTGGTGCTCCATGCCCAGGTGGGCGGTTTCGACCAGTTTGAACCCATCGGCATAAAACGGGTAGGGGCCAAACCAATGTTCGAATGCCCGGAGCATCGGCTTTACGTTGGCATCGAAATGTGTTCTGGCCTTCGCTTCGTTTTCACGCAGCACCCAGTAGTCGAGGTCGAGTATTCCCTTTTCGCCCTGGAACGTATCGGCAAAATGCACGTAATCGCCAATGTTGGCCGCTACGTTGTAATTGTTTATCGGGTTGCTTACAAACCAGTTGAACCGCGTGTAGCCATCGCCGAGATCTTCGCTGCCGCGGAACCGGCCGTTAGACACATTGGTGAGCCCGTTGGGCACGCTGATGCTGATGAGCATGCTATCCACTTCGTCGGCCTGGTGGTCTTTGTTGGGCCACCATACACTGGCGCCCAGGCCCTGGCAGGCAGTGGCTATCCAGTGTTTTCCGTTGCTGTCTTTCTTGAAATCAAACCCGCCGTCCCACGGCGCCCGCTTGGCCTGAACGGGATTACCTGCGTAAAATACGGTAAACGAATCCACTTTTCCTTTGCCGATGGCTTCCGGAAAATCGATGAAGACCGCATTGAACTCCCGTTTGAACGGCAGTTGCTGTCCGTGGTACACCACACTGTCTACGCGCAGGTTATCGAACAAGTCGAACTGCAGGCGGCCGAAATCAGCCGTGGCGGTAAACCGGAACAGATTGGATCCGTTGATGTACCGTTTATCGGGGTCTATGCGCACATCAAGGTGGTAGTAATTGATGTCGTAGCACGTACGCAACGGTGTCAGCTGGCCGCGCAGGGAGTCTGCCCGGTTGAAGATGTCGCGTGCTTTCAGCAGCTGTGCCTGGCTTTCCACAAACAGCGCCATCGCCAGGATAAAGATAGCTAAGGGCTTCATTCGCGTCCTCCCGGCGGGCAATGCGCTTTAAGGTAATTGGTATAGAGCGTCGACAGGTGGGCCTGCGTACCTTCGCCTTCGCTGATGCTGTGGCTCCGGTTGGGGTAGGCCATGAGCGAAAACTGCCTGTTGTGCTTTATCAATTCATTAATGAGTAACTCGGCGTTCTGGTAATGTACATTATCGTCGGCAGTACCGTGGATGTACAGCAGGTTTCCGCGGAGGTGTTGGGCATGCGTCACGGGCGATCCCTTGATGAACGGGGTACGGTCTTCCTGCGGTATGCCCATGTAGCGTTCCTGATAGATGTTATCATACATCAGCTGGTTGCCAACGGCGGCGACAGCAATGCCCGTTTGGTAGATTTCGGGATACTGGAAGAGCAGGTTGAGTGTAGACGACCCGCCGCCGCTCCAGCCCCATACGGCCACCCGGCCGGGGTCTACGAACGGCCATTTCAGGATTTCCTGCGCCCCCATAGCCTGGTCGCGGATGTTGCTGATGCCGATGTTTTTATAGATGGCCTTCCGCCATGCCCGTCCTTTGGGCGCTGGCGTGCCTCGGTTATCAAGGGATATGTAAATATAACCGTCGTCTGCCATGCTTCCGTTGTATAGCCGATTATTCCCTACGCCGTATTGGTCGGTCACGGTTTGGCTGGCAGGCTCGCCATAGACATAGAATACCACCGGGTATTTCTTTGACGGGTCAAAGTCGGTCGGTTTAACCATCCAGCCATCCATTTCCACGCCATCTGCCGTGGTGATGGTGAAAAATTCGGTTTTCGGTGCGTTGGCCGGCAATTCGTTATGGGTGCCTTCCACCAGTGTCTGGTGCTTCGGAAGGCTCACCACCTGACCGTTATGGCTTGCCGCGTGGTTGCTGTACCGGTGCAGGGCCAGTTTGCCATTCGGTGAGATCGTGTAATTATGCGTTCCGGATTCGTCTTCCGGAGTAAGCCGCTCCGCTTCGCCACCTTTTAGTTTCACACGGTACAGGTATTTTTGTGTGGCATTATCCGGCGATGCAGAGAAATAAATATACCCACCGGCTTCATCGATGCGGTCAATACCCATTACATCGTAATCGCCAGGGGTAACCAGCTTTTCATCGCCCGCACGGTCAATACGGTACAGGTGCCGCCAGCCGTCTTTTTCGCTCACCCAGATAAATTCCTTTCCGTTGTTTATCCATTCCCAGCCGGTGGGGTCGTCGCGGTTCCAGCGGGCCTTGCTGTCTATCCACGCGTTGTCTGTTTCTGTATAGATTACGGTGCATGTGCCATCCGTGGCATTGGCCAGGAAGATGTTGCTTTGTTGCTGTTTGCGGTCCAGCTGCTGGAAAATCAGCTCCGTGTTGTTGGCTGCCCATTCCATGCGGGGCAGGTAGTGCTGTGCCGGGTCGCCCGGTATGTCCATTTTTACAGTATGTCCATCGGCTACGGTTACTACCGAGAGGAAAGCGGGGCTGGGTGCTTCACCTACCTTCGGGTACTCAACGGGAACAGTAAACGAATACGCGGAGTCGGTATTGTTGATCATCAGGAAGTTACGTATGGTACGTGCATCGATGGTCCAGTAGGCTATCCGTGTTCCGTCTGGCGACCAGCGGAACCCGTCGCGGCAGCCGAATTCTTCCTCATAGGCCCAGTCGAACGTTCCATGGATGATGCGGTCGGTACCGTCGGTGGTGAGGGGTGTCATGGCCCCTGAACCGAGTTCCTCCACGTAGAGGTTATGGCCGCTTACGTATGCCGCCCTGGTCCCGTCCGGCGACAGTTTGGCATACATCAATGAAGATTCGGGCAATGTTTTGCCCAGCTGGGTGAGTGACTTATCCGCCGGGTTGAACACCCAATAGTCGCCCCGTGTATCGTAGCGCCATACACGCTCGGTGTTGGTGTTGATAAGGATTTTATCGCCGGCTGCGGCCAGTGAAAACCGCCGTACCGCCAACGGTTTGTTGCTGTCGGCAGGGGTCAGATCGGCTTGGGTGGCGATGACCGTGTGTTGCGCCGGATTGGCAACAGTCTCCTGCACGATCTCGCCCGCCACGACTTTAATGATGGCATTGCCATCTTCAGACCATTGCACCTGCTGCCCGAATTGGGCGTAGGTGAAGTTCAGTATAGCAAACACGAAGGCCGTAAGGAGGCCGCAGCGGTATAGGTAGTTACGAAACATCATTCTATTCATGGTTAAACTAATCAAATCGTCAAAACACATCACCTCACCAGGCTTCCGCGCGTACCGCTTCAACTTCGGCAACGGTTTTTGCCAGCGGTTTTCCCAGTACCCGGTAGCCGTGGGCGGTGATGAGTATATCGTCTTCCACGCGGATGCCGCCGAAATTCCGGAATGCTTCGACCTTATTGTAATCAATGAATTCCGCGAGTTTGTTATCCGCTTTCCAACGGTCAATGAGTTCGGGGATGAAATACAGGCCAGGTTCAACCGTGAGCACGTAGCCCGCTTCCAGCTCTTTACCGAGGCGGAGCGACTTCAGTCCAAACGTGCTGGTGTCTTTGCGGAGCGTATCGGTATAGCCTACGTACTGTTCGCCAAGGTCTTCCATGTCGTGCACATCAAGTCCCATCATGTGGCCGGTGCCGCATTGGAAAAACAACGTATGCGCACCCGCAGCCACCGCTTCGTCGACATCGCCCCGCATCAAACCGAGCGTTTTCAGCCCTTCGGTCAGCATGCGGCAAGAATGCAGGTGGATATCGAGGTATCGAACACCCGGCTTAAGCGCGGCCGTAGCACTTTCGAGGGCGTTCAGCACCACTTCATACGCTTCTTTTTGCAGGGTGGTAAATGTCTTCCCCGCCGGAAACGTGCGGGTCAGGTCGCCCGCGTAGCCCGAAGCCGTTTCGGCGCCCGAATCGTTTATTACGATATCTCCTTCCTGCAATACGTTACCATGGAAGTGGTTGTGCAGTACTTCGCCACGGACGGTGAGGATGGTGGGGTAGGCCAGGGTGCCATCGGCTTGTTGTGCCACGTGCTGCACGGCTGCGGCCACCTGCTGCTCGGTCATGCCCGGTTTTGCCAGGCGCATGGCCGCAAGGTGCATATCCACACTGGTGTTTACCGCCTGCTCGATTTCGACCACTTCTTCGGCCGATTTGATGGAACGCTGGGCGACGATCGCTTTGATGAGTTCAACCGATGCCGATTCAGCGAGCTGCTCGATGGCAATCCCCGTTAGCTGGGCAAGCCGGATGAAATTGGCTGGCCGGTAAGGCGGCAGAAAGTGGACCGGGCGTCCGTTTTCCATTGCCTGCAACAGCGTTGCCGCCAGCGCATTTGCCGGCCGGGTTTCAGAAACGCCGGATTTGCCAGCCTTTTCGCCCAGGGTTTCGAGGCGGCCCATCCACACAATGTCTTCTATCGTCATTTCGTCGCCGAAAACGACGGTATGGCCTTCGTCAATGTCGATGACGGCGGCCAGGTTGGGTGCCGCGATTCCGAAATAATACAGGAAGGTGCTGTCCTGCCGGAAGGGGTAGGTGTTGTCTTTGAAATTGATGGGCGCTTCGGTGTTGCCCATGAGTAGAATAATGCCAGATGAAACGTTCGCTTGCAGCGTTTCCCTGCGCGCCTGGTAGGTCTGTGTGCTAAACATCATGGCGGTAAAGGTACTAAAAAGCTGGCTGTCCGCTAACCTTTTTTTGGCGAAGCCTATGCAGAAATTAACCGCCATCCGGTTCACCGCACCGTTCAGTGGGTTCACCTTCCGCATGAAAAGGTACACCGGACGGCCCATCCGGTGTACCTGTTGGTCCGGCACGTTTACCGGCTGGTGCTAACGGAGCACCGATCGCACCAACCGGTACACCACCATGCCCACTGCGATGAGCAGCAATGCCCATCCGGTAAACCCGATGGACGGGAAGGTCTTCCCTTCGGTCGATACGGTTTTGCGGCTGGACGAAACGGAAGACCGCTCGGTGCTATCGGTAAACCTTCCGGTCGATAACGTGTTACTGTCGCTACGTAAGGTAAACCGGCTTAACCGTACGTAGTTGCTTTCGGTCGGGGCGGTGTACCGTCCGGACGAAACGGAAGACCTTCCGGACGAGTTGGTGTTCGCGGTGAGCGAATCGGTACACCCGGCGGGCCAACCGGTGTACCGGTTCCATGCTTCCAGTTCCACCAAGTCTATTGCCCACGCGCCCTGCTGCCGCAGGGACCACACGCTGTCGCGGTAGCGGTGTGCCGCCGTTTCGTTCAGCCGCAAAACCGATTGCCTGCGCTCCCGGTTGGAAACGCAGGCAATGGCGGTGACGATACATAAAAAACATAGCACGTTTTTCATCGAGCCATCCTCGAAAACGGTTCACACCAGTCGCTGTCGCCCTTGCCGTTGTGGGCGCGTACGCGCACATAATAGATAACGCCGGGCGTGAGGCCGGTCAATAGGTTGCCATAAGATTGGGTGGCTTTCTGGCTCGTGCCCCATTCGATGGGAATACCCTCGCTGGCCCGTGTACCCAGACAATATTCGTATTCCCAGGCATCCGGCACGGTATCCACGGCCCATTTGAGCGTGCCGCTGTTGTCGCCGTCGGTGAGGCGCCCCCGTTGCGGGATGCCGGGTATGCCCCCGTTGCGGTCGAGGTTGGCCATGATGAAGCCTGAACTTTCCAGTACCGACCCCACGCCCTTGGCGGTAAGGTTCACGTGTGTGGACAGTTCGCGCATGAGATCGAGCAGTACGATGCGCGCTTCCTTTTTCTGGCGGAAATCCAGCCTACTGCCCCCTTTGTTGGCTTTTTCGAGCTTTGTTTTATAATCGGTGTATGCCGCCTCAAAGTCGGCGAGGTCGGGCACCGGGTTTGGGAAATTCGCGTTGCCCGTCAGGAATTGCAGGGCTTTGCCCGCCTGCGTCACGAGCTCGTGTTCGCGCAGCTCGCCATAGTAGGTGATTACTTTTAATGATTTCATTTTTTTGCTTTTTTGTTGTTTGCTGTTTGCTAATTTGTCCACCGGGCCACTGCGTGGAGGGTCTTCACCGCACGGCGTTTGCGCACGACGGCATTATCCACATTTCCCTCCACGGTGAGGCACCACGTGCCGTCCCATGCATCCACGAAGCCGCAGTGGCCGATGCGCTTTTTGGTGGCGACGTAGATGCCGAACACGTCGCCTTTTACCGGGCTGGCACGGCCATCCGTCAATTGCCGGTCTCCCTGGCGCCAGATGGTCCGGTTGGCCGGAAACAGTGCCGCCGCCCAGGCATTCCGTGGCTTAGCGTGCCCCGCCTGCCCATGGCACCAGCTTACAAACGCCGCACACCATTCATAGCCTTCGGCAAGGCCGCAGTAGGCGAGGTATTCTGCCACGCGCGGCCCATCGTTGCGGCCGGTGGCCTCGCGTACGCCGATCTCGGCAACGTAAATGTCGCGCAAAGGTTGCAACGGATTTTCCGTTGCGCGCCCGGCTAAACCAAACTCACCACCACCCACACCACTGCCCAGAAGTACGATAAGTACAGGCAGCCATAACCTAGCGTTCGTTGCCATCGTGTCAATTCATTAAGAGATTCAACCATCCGTTTATATATGCTCGCCGTGGCCAGTCGCGCCAGCGCCACTATCAGTGCCGCCAGGGGCAGCATACTGAGTATGCCGATATCCAGCACCCCGGCGGTAGGGTCCCACATGCGTAACAGTGAGCCGCTGCAACAAAACAATGCCAGCGCAACCACCACCGTTCCGAGGCCATGCCGCCACTTCGGGAGGTGCAACCTCGTGTTTGCGTGGATCCGGTGCACGGGTACAGCATTTTCTGCCCAGTTCTCATTACGTTTGCTAATCATTTGTTTTCTCCTTTCTGTTGATTTGGATTATTATCCAACCAAGCACGCCCCGCCTCAGGCGGGACGCGCCTGATTAGGCCGGTTAGTAACCGATGGTAAACCGCAGGTAATAGCCATCATCAACCAATGGTGCTGCTAAAGGCTGGTTAGGCACACTGCCTGAGCTGCTTTCGGACTCGATAAACTTGGTGCCTTCCAATTCATCATCCGGTCGTTGTGCTGCCGGTTTGACAAGCGTAATGGGTAGTTGTTCGCGGATAGCATAGGCTATCTGAGCAGCCCAGAGCGCGCAGAGGGCAGGAGGGAGGTTGTCCAAAAAGGCCACCTGTTCTGCTTGCAGGGCAAACCGTGCCGGCACGAAGGTATACAGCCCCTGTTCCACACATGCAGCTTCGGTATTGCGTGCACTGGCTCCGGCAGCGGCCAGATCGGTTTGCCACTGGTCTACGCCGGCTTCGGTAAACGGATACGTTACGAATTGCTTTTTCATCTTACTTTTGTTTTGGGTTAAACAATACGGCCAGGCACCGCGCCCGGCCAACGGCACAAAAGTAGCTGCGCAATACCCTGTGAAATAATCACTTAACAGGTGATAAGCCCACAGGTGTATGTGGTATAGGAAAAGGTGTATTAGGTGTTGAGCGTGGGAGGACAGCTGTTCGGGGAAACCGTAGAAAATTTGCCTATTAGCAAAATAGTAGCTAACTTTGTGATATGGCAACGCTACACATAGATATTGATAATAAAAAATCTCAACAGGTTGTGCTTGCTGTCGTTGAAGCATTGGGATTACATTATCGGATAGTCGATAATAAGGAAGGAGCTGACGTTAAATTATCCAAGAAGGAAGAAGAAGTCTATAATCGCCTTAAAGATTCGATAAGTGAAATAAAACAACACCAAGCTGGGAAACTCCAATTACAAACAATAGACGAGTTTCTAGCGGAGATTTCCTAAACCAATGCCCATTCGTATTTATCCAACTACCGGATTTAAAAAAGAGTTAAAACGTATTGCCAGAAAACACCGGTCTATACTTTCAGATATTGCCGATCTTTCTGTAAAATTGAAAGAAAATCCAATGATGGGTGTTGATCTTGGCCAGCATGTCTATAAAATTCGGATGGCCGTTTCAGGTACCAATAAAGGGAAATCTGGTGGCGCCCGTGTGATTACCTATGTCTTATTGGCCAATGAAACGGTTTATCTTGCAGAAATATTGTTAAAAAGCGAGCACGATACCGTAGACGTGAATAAAGTTATTCAACGACTTAAGGACGAAGGTCTCTTGTAAACCACCTCAAAAACTTCTCCCTCCGCCGCACACTCACTGTAATCCGATCGCCGGGCCGCCCTTTAGCCAATATAATGATCACGTCACCGGCGTCATCCTCCACTTCGCTGATTGCCACTCGGTTTACGATAACGGCATAGCGGGCTTTGAAAAAGTGGTCGCCTTCATTCTTTTTATAAAACGCTTTCATAGTATACGGCTCTTTATCCACGTTACCGGCAAAATCCGTAGACCAGCAGGTTCCCTTTCCGTCCTTGCAGGGTTCTATCAGCGCGATGCGTTCACTGGCCCGTTCGGTATCAGGCACCACATCCACGCTTCCCAGTGCCCAGCGCGCTTCCATTTCGGCCGCCGTCTTACCGTACTGGCGCTGCCACTGGCGGAATTTATGCATGATTTCGATGGTACGTAGGCGGTAGTATGCCCATATCAGTACGTTAAATCCCAGCAGCATGAGGAGTACAAAGTAGAAGTCTTCGTTTGCGTAGCGCCAGAAGCGTAGCGGATGGCCGCGCACGGTAAAGTAAAACGCATAGAAGATAAGCACGAAAAATCCCGGCACGATGATGCCGTGCCACACCTGGAGCACCAAGCGGGGCAGGGGGGCGCACCACCATCCGATGGCCCAAGGGTAGCGGTTATCGAGCCGATAGGTACGTGCTACGATATAACGCATCATCAGCCATGCTGCGAGTACGCTCGGTAAGGCAGCTTTATAAAAATCGACCATCAAGACCGCCTTGCCAAAGCTTCGGTGGTGGGCATAGAGTACAATGTATATGCCTACAAACAAGGCCAGCGGGGGCAGGAGCCACTTTTCGTGGTAGTTTATTTGATAGGCACGTTTGCGTTTGCGGGATTTTTTAAGGTACTTGCGGAAAATAGATCGTAGTTTTCTATACATATGTTTTTATACGGTAGTTTACCACTATGTAGTTTTACAAGTGAGAAAGTGGTAGATTAAAAATAGGTTTCCTTACTTTAGGTGTTAATTAAAGAAAATTTTCGTTTGATTTTCAACTACTTACATTTTTTTCTTATCTTTAGCTACCACTTAGGCCCGACCAAAGCTACATAGTAGCAAAACAATGGTCAACTGACCTGCGATTATGGAAAAGGAAGCCTTCAACGCGTTATTAAAAAAATACGAAGACGGACACTCAATGGCGAATCAATGAGAAAGAAACGCCAATCCACAGGTGAAAATAAAAACAGAATCGATACTTTATAATCAGTACTTTTGACAACAATACTGCTACAGCTCCCAGCTAGCTTCGCCAGCAAATCAGGTGGTCAGTTTGCCACGGAATCGCATGGTCACTT